>Ga0190311_1000025_pt1 | contig 53890 bp, 51 predicted proteins | sample 48700789_MG_FD_165037 | JGI IMG/M metagenome (GOLD analysis project Ga0190311, IMG submission 165037) | Hydrothermal vent sediment bacterial communities from Southern Trench, Guaymas Basin, Mexico - 4870-07-8-9_MG | ecosystem: Environmental > Aquatic > Marine > Hydrothermal vents > Sediment ...
GGCTCTCTCCCGCCATTCCTCATCATTAAATTAGTTTTTTATGTGCCCTATAAGGATATAACTAGTAGAAAAAATTAAATCTTGCAATATCCATGCATACCATTTTTGCCTTAATGAATAATTTTTGGTGTGATAAGTGAAATATTTTAAAGCATATGGCGTCTTGCTGATATTTCTATTAGTAACTATTGGTATATTTTTGCCCATTCATCAACCTTTAGAGGTCTTACGAAAAAACATCAGGGCATTACCGCATAATTCTTTCATTCGTGCATCACAGAAAAGCTCATCAATCGTCTCATACGATTTGTTTAAGATAGTCGACAGGGATGAAAATGGGATCTATGATTCACTTGATGATCTAATAATCAAACATCCCTATGATAAAGTATCACTCATAATTCTTTTGAAGAAACTGGATGATAGGACACTAGAATTCTTTAGATCTCTGGGAGGAGAAATCACAGGAGTATATGATAATGCTATAGTCGGATTTTCTGGAAAAATCATTGCTAATAGAATCCCATTATTACTTCGAGACGAAAATATATTGTTCATACAGCCTAATTTGAGGCATAAGGCTACTATGCAGAATGCGCTTAGATTGATAAGGGTTAGGCCATATGTCTGGAGTTTCTATAATTACATGGGTCCAACTAATATGAGTATTGCGGTGATAGACTCTGGAATAGATATAATGCATCCGATGCTAAGTAACGTGCACATTGTTGGATGGTTTGATGCTGTGAATAATAAGACCATTCCCTATGACGATAATGGTCATGGAACAATAATTGCGGGGATTATTGGTGGCGCTTTCTATGATGGAAAAGTAATCGGGGAGAAAACGGCTATACGTTTTGAAGAGTTTGCGCTGGTTGTTGATGGATTAGAGGCAGGTACTAACATAACGTATTCTTGGTGGGCTTATTTTCCAGTATTTAAAGCAGGTGAGGTAAATATTACGATATATTGGAAGGATATAAGCATTGAGACTGATAAGGTTAAGGGGCATAAAGCTCGAATCTCTGGTTTCGATATTTACTTACCAAATGGTACCGTGGAGCATTTTGAATCTAGAGGAAATCCTCTTAGTTATATCTTTAACGCTCCTACATCCGGATCCTATTATGTGGAGATATACATTGAAATGTTCTCTAATGGTACCGATGAAGGTGCTATTGATGGACCTGGAATAGCATTTTGGGCTTATGCTATTCAAGAAGTGTTGTCTCCCGATACTTACGAACCTTTCGCAGGAGTAGTGCCCTTTGCCAAGATAGTAGGAGTTAAAGTCTTAGACGCGGAGGGGTTCGGAGCTACAGAGGATATCATTGCTGGCATTGAATGGGTCATTGAGAATAGAATTAAGTATCACATTGTTGTTGCTACGATCACATTTGGGTCAAGTACTGTTGATCCATTAATAGAGTACGCTGTGAAAAATCTGGTCAAAAGCGGGATTGTTGTAATAGCTGCTGCTGGAAATGACGGTCCCCAGAGGAACTCAATAAGCTCTCCAGGACGTTTGGATTATGTAATAACGGTTGGTGCATCGACTGATGGATGGACAATACTGAATGTGACTGATTGGTCTTCACGGGGTCCGTATGGTATGTATTCTGCAGGGACTCCCGCTACTACAAATACGACTAAACCCGATATTGTAGCTCCCGGCGGTAGTTTTCATGAACCATCTCTGATATGCGTTGATATGAATATCAGTGATAATTTGGAAATTTATTATTACAATGTGGAAAGAGGCACCTTTGAGTATATTGGAATGACCGAAAACATAAGTGATATCATTCCTAACGATTTTGTAATAGCTAGAGGCACTTCGATGTCGACAGCTTATGTTGGTGGTGGAGCTCTTCTGTTAATCCAAGCATTAACTAATGATTCTTGGGAGAAGTGGAAATACGATCTAGGTGAGGTTTTAAAGATAAAGCAATTACTCCTCATGACTGCTTGGGAAATATATAAAGGTCCTGAAACAAATTATCGTTTCAATCGCGGAGAAAAGGATATCGTGGAAGGTTATGGCCTAATACAGGTCGATGCCGCTATTGATGCTGTTAAGAGAATTCTCAAAATGAATATGAGCTACTCTGATTATTTATCCAATGAGACATTCCAGCGTCATGTGTGGGCAGGAAAAGTTTACCTGGAAGCTAATACTACGTACCTCTTTAGATTAGAAGTACCTTCTAACGCCGATATGGACATATACTTATGGGATCAGAATCCTAATGACTGGGGTGAACCAATTCTCCTAGCTAAGAGTACTAAAAGTGCTGGTAAAGAGGAATACTTCGCATACACTCCAGAAAAACCTGGGTATTACTATGTGACAGTAAAGATAGTATCGGGGGAAGGGAAATTCAACCTTACGATAATTAATTTATCTAATGAAGAACTAGAAGAAATCATTATCCGCCCACCTAAAGGCATAATCGTGGAGAAAAAAGAGATAAGTGTATATGTCAAAGTGCACGTCTCTTGGACATACGTTATTAGTGTTGAAATGCGATACAATGATCATCAAATAGCTTTCTCAGCAATAAGTGTTAGTGAAGATGGTAGGGTTAGCGAATGGTTAGGAAATATAACTCTTCAGACATTTAGTTTTAAAGGGGAACTCTTAATTAAAACTCCAGTAAAGACCTTCGTGATTCAGTATTCTCTAACGTATATTCCTTACTTTAAAGCAATCTTAGTAGGTGTCTCAGCGGTTTGTTTAGCAGGAATAGCCTTCTTTGGTTATCACTGGTACCGTAAGAAGAAACTTGAGAGATTAGCCAGAATCGAGGAGGAGGCCAAGGAGATTGCTAAGGAGACTATAGAGGAAGTGTTAGAAGAAAAATGAAAAATCTATATATCCTATTTTTACTGATCATTAAATTGATTTCAATAAAATGTTCATGAGAAATTTATTGGGGGATGCTCTTGAGAATTTCACAAATCCTTAGGATTGATTTGCTTGATGAGAGAGGATTTCCCCTAATAATCTACGATATGAAAAAACGTAGGATAGATAAGGAAACCCTTCTCTCCGAGAAAAACGTGTTAAAATCTGCTTTCTTGGTAGCTGCTATCCATGGCCTTACGGAAGGAAAACGACTAACTAATATTGTGACAACGGAGAATGAGAAATACCTTTTATTAAAAAGGGATAAATTTGTCCTTGTGATAACTCTTTCGCAAGATGCAGATACAACATCTGAAAAACTCCAATTATTCGCGAGATCCCTCCTATATGGGGTCATAGAGATCCACAAGCGATTAGGTATTAACCCTGCTGATTTGTTCCTTGAAGATTATTTAGAGATTATAAGTGATCCCTTCGAAAAATTAGTTAAAAAATTGATAGATCGACTGAAACTTGTTTAATTCTTTGGCGATGAATGTTTATAATTTCTCTCCTCATAGAGTCTATTCGTGATTTTGTGATACTTCATAATGAGAATGAAGAAAATAAGAATAGTATTGAGAAGAATACTTATTTCTCTACAATTTGCTTTAACTTGTATTGGTTAGCAAACAGTGAATTGTTGTGAGTTAGATGTATAAGAGAGGCACTGAACTCCGAGGAGAAGTAATTGGAGCGGAGATTAGAAGATTCAAACATAGATGGTTCGGAATTTTAGAAGTCTTAGTTAATAAGGATATTATCGAGCTTTACATGTCTGGCACTATTGCGCAGTGGTTTGTCACAGGAGATAGGGTTAAGATCACTCTTAAGCGAAAACCTAGGGAGAAAAATGGCAAATTATACCTCACATTCGATGATTATGTGTTACATAAATATTATGAACAGGATGAAATCCTAGTATGGCCTGTGTTTGATAAGATAATGGAGCTTCCTAGAATAGATCCAGTGACTGGGCGTGAGCTCTATAAATATAAGTTAAGAGGCCGTGAGGCTATCTTTGAATCTGATTATGAGGCAATAGCTGAGCTCGAACAATTTCATTATGCTTCTAAGAAAGTTGTCATCGCTATATGGAGATGCGAGAAGTGCGGAGTATTCATCAGGAGTAATACAAAGCCCATTTGCCCTAATTGCAAAACTGATGAAACTGTTCATATTTTCGAGATACGCGGCTCCACCCCTGCATCAAGATTCTTGGTAATTGAGCTTATTGATAGACAGCCTTATGAGCCGAAGATTGTTGCTTATGTCAGGGTTGATCCCCCGATTCCTCTAATGCATAGGAAATTGCCAACCGGCGAAGTAGAGAGGAATATTAGAGAGAAAGTGTTTCCAAAGGATTGGTTTTATCCAGTTTTCTGGCCCGAAGTCATCTTTAAGAAGAAATTAAAGGAGTTAAGAGCAAAATATGGTAAAGCTATAGCTTCTGCTAGACTTTGGGAGACAGCTAAATGGGAAGCACTTAGAACATCAAATACAGCAGCCGCGAGAATATCTAGAGTAGTAGTGCATCCCGATTATAGGTCTGATGGAATTGGCCAGGCAGCGGTTAAGTTTGCTATCGAATGGATTAAGGAGAGACGGATTCCAGAAATGCGTAAGGAGAAGCATTTGGTGGAGACAATAGCAATGATGGCTCGTTATAATCCATTCTTCGAAAAAGTAGGGTTTAAGTATCTATGGGATACTGCCAGTGGCCGGCCCGTTCTTTATTATCCGTTAACAGATCTAGCGCGGAAATATATTGAGAGTTTCTTAAAGGAGGATCCATACGCACGTGAGCATGGTGGGCGATTATGTGTTTCCCGGTATACAAGTGTTGAGAAGCTATCGGGGAGTATCATTCTACAGAACGTTACTAAGATATTCGAGAATATTTTAACTCTTGAGAAACTGAAGCCAGAGCTTCGAAAGGTCCTCGAAGCATTTGGCGTAAGACAACGAAAACTTCAGAGACTTGTTCTTAGGAATGTTAACTTAGAGATAAAACCAGGAGAAGTAGTGGTTGTTGTTGGGGCATCTGGTGCCGGGAAGACAACTCTACTACGCTTAATCTATGGAGCCATAAAGGGCATAAATGAGGATAAATTTAGACCAACCAGTGGAAAAATAATCATTCCTGAGAATGCAAGAGTTTCAATTTTATTACCCGGGGAAATTGAACCACGATTCGGAGATGAATCCCTACTAGAACACGTTTATAATAAGACCAGAGATGAATCATTAGCCGTAGAGATCCTTAATAAGGTTGGATTAAGTGATGCCGTTCTTTATAGAGCAAAATTCTGGGAACTCTCAACTGGTCAAAAAGAGAGAGCAAAACTGGCTAGCTTATTGGCTGAAAGACCAAATTTGCTCCTAATTGATGAATTTGCTGCTCACCTAGATACTCTAACAGCAATGCGTGTTGCCGCAAAATTATCACGCTTAGCTAGACAAGCGGGAATAACACTTATTCTAGTGACGCATAGAGCGGAGATAATAAAGGTTCTGAACCCTGATAAGTTAATCTTCGTCGGCTATGGTACTGCTAGGGAGGCAAGAGGAGAGGAGATGAAACGATTCTTGGGTGAATAAGAATTATCTTCATCAATTTCTCCAAATTTACTTTCTTTTAGAAACGTGCTATTAGTTGCGGTTAAGAAGTCTTTAGAATGCTGATCAAATGTAAAAGGTCTTTATCATTAAAAAGCATTTCTGGTCTAATATTAACCCATGTAACCGGTCCTCTTGGGAACTTAATTTGAATCGGCTCTCTGAGTTTTATTGGATTATCGAGCTCCCAGGCGTAGAGGAGCTTACCTCTTGATACCTTCTTGAGTTCAAAAGGGTCTGCTCTATGATACTCATAAAATTCCATTAATTCATTGACCGTAAATGGACCTTTAATACCTACTAATTCTACAAAGCCAATTATCCTCTTTTTCGTTATTATAGCGATTTTACCCCTTGTTTTAGTTCTTTTATTCCTTATCTCCCACCTCTTAATCCCCTGGATAATCATTGTCGCATAAGGCTCTCTCACAATCAGACCTTTCACTATGATTTCACTCTTCATACTACTCACCATTTTCTTAGTTTCTAAAAAGACAAAGTTAGGTAGTAAAACCCCATAGAAAGAAAGAGTCATTTTTCAGCAGTTCCAGCGCTCCTCATACATTTTAGTTTTTCGGTATAAGCCCTCGTCATCAGCTTTTATTGGCTCTCTATAATATAATTATACGGCGAATTTATTAACAACACAATGCCATTTTTGAGCTAAGAAATTTGAGTAGTATCTAAGGAGAGAACTCACTCTATTTAAAATTTTTGATTAGGTTACCGCTTAGTGATTGTTTTAAGATAGGAGAATTGATGTATCTAGTTTATCCTTATTTTTATCGATGATTCTGAGTAATGCTTCTTTTAAGATTATTTCGACCGCTTTTCCATTACTCCATGTAGGATTATTCCTCCCGTTCTTCGCATTATATGGTTTGAACCTTATGGGCGTTTTTGCTTAAATTATTCTTACTCCATAGATCTATAGATCTATGATATCCTTTATTAGCTTTTAATTTTCTCACATCCTAATTCTCTTAATCTGAAGGATCTCAGAACATTATTTACTTTTATTCTACTTTTATTCCAATAACTTCTTCAACCTTATCATGTTTCATCCATAAAAACATAAATGTTAAATAATATATAAGGACTGTAGCATGGGACAGCAATTATATTTATAAAAGCTCGCCAAACCATTTCCAGGGATATGCTATGAGTTGGATTCAATATAGTTTCAGGTTCCTAATGAGAAGACCAGCACTATATATCGGAAGCTTACTAGGCATTATGTTTGCAATATTATTAATTTCCTCAGCCTTAATGACAGCCGATTACCTAGGATATACTTTACTTCAAGAATCCCTCAAAGACGTTAAAGTTGATCTAGATGTAACCTTTTATAACCCCACCGTAACGATCTTTGAGAAACACAATGATATTGCTAAAAGATTAAAGAATATTAGCTATGTAAAGAGCGTAGATCCCGTATTCTTCTCAATGATAGTGGCTAAAAACATTACCCTTAATAGTACATCGATAAATTCCCTAACGAAAGACCTTGATTCTCTATGCATTATCGCAATACCCCCTAACTTTACACTACCTAGAATGAAAGTTTATGGAAATCTATCGGGGCCCGGAATTATTATAGGGGCAAAGTTCGCGGAAAACCATAATATTTCTCTCGGAGATGTAATCACTCTAAATATAACAAACTTTGAAGCGACTGGCGAATCCTATGTTTTCTATTTCAAAGTAAGAGCTATTATCAGTTTTGAAGGAGCATTAGCTGATGCCCTCAAATTCATAATCTATGAAGAGAAATTCGATCCTAACTATGCTATTATGGAAACCTTTGATAATTTCTTACAATGGAATTTAACAAGGGAACTTATCTATTCCGAGGATAAATTGAGGGGTCGTTTACACTTAATTGCGATGCTTGATAGAGAGTCAATAATAAATCCCTGGAATCCCTTCCAGACAGCGATGGCTATAAGTAATGTTGGGAGAGAAGTTGAGCTAGTTATCACCGATCAAATGGATATTCAAGGAGACTTCGTTGTTTCATTACCCCTCTTGAATAAAGTATCTTCTGTCCTATTTATTGTCTCTGCCTCACGAACAGCAGTTACTATTAACTCTATACCCGCTCTATTACTCGGAGTTGTCTTAGCATTAATAACTAATTGGATTCTAGTTAATTATAGGAGAAGAGAAATCGGATTATTAAAGGTTCGTGGTGCGAGTAGTGGGTTCATAGGTAAATTCTTGCTAACAGAAATAGCAACAGCTGGTCTAGCTGGTGGTGTAGTAGGAAGTCTATTAGGTTATTTAGTTGCGCAATTTCTCCTAAATATTCTCTTCTCAGACCTAATTGAAATATACCCAGTTGCAAGTGTTATCGGAAAGTTTTGGAGGAATTACTTAATTGGCGGTTCCATAGCTGGATTTATACTCGGTTTCTTATCAGCTATTCTCCCTGTCAGAAGCATATCTAAGTTAGATGTGTCTAAGGCACTCATGGAATATGTGGAAGAAATAGAAATTGAAGAAAAACTACCTAAGTGGGTATGGTTCTCTTTAGGAATAGGATTATATGCTACGATAGATCTTCTCCTCGGAATGCCGACTCTTAGATTATTGATAAGAATAATTACTACATCAATCGTCCTTGTCCTAATCCTTTTCCTTTTAATAATCATGTATGGTTTAATAATCATCTCCGGCCCATTTGTTTTCCCTTATGGAGCTAGTAGAGTAATAGCTCATTATTCTAGCAAGCTTGATAGGTTCTTCTCAGCCATTGTAAAACCGATTAGTGGGAGATTAAGTTATTATGCTGTAAGAAATTTTGCGAGAAAAAGAGCTAGAACGGCCAGAATCATCTTTTTAATAACGTTAACCATAACTTTCGGAGTCTACTATGGTATTGCTCATGCCACCCAGGAAAATAGGATACGAATTGAGACCCAGTTCTATGTGGGTTCAGATATTCATGTAGACCTTTATACTCCCATTAATTATAATTCTTCAAAAGCGCTCGTCGATAATATATCCAATATTGAGTACGTTTACGAAACTTGTAGAATTGGAGATCTGTTTCTCATAGGAACTCCTTCGATATCCTTAGTTTTTATAGATCCTGAATACTTTAATACGAGCTTCTTTGATCCCTCTTATCTAGAAGATTCGTCGGTTAAAGAAGTTTTATCAAAGTTTGATGAAAAACATGTGCTTTTATCAATAAACGCTAAAACTTATTTTGGCTATAAAGACGGCGACCAAATATATGTAGGGACAGAATATGGGGCTCTAAACTTTACGATATTAGGTTTCATGAAGTTCGCTCCCGGTATATCTTTAGGGTTGACAGATCTTCAGACTTCCCAATCCCCATTACATGTATTTATAAATCTTAAAGAGGTCGCTAAGCATGAAGCATTGAAGAGAATAATTAATATGGCTGGTATTCGGGCGATTCTTATTAAGCTTAAGTCAAACGCTAATGTAACCCTAGTTAAATCCTGTATTGAAAAAGTTCTTACTGAGATAGGGTTGCATGAAAACGAGTATGACATCGTTTCCTTTATTGAAGAGTTGAAGAAAAGGAGTATGTATGGCGTTTTCTCTCTTCAAGCCTTCTTAGCCAAAATAGAATTTTGCTTATCCTTAGCCATAGCTATAATAGGGATGATACTCATCTCTATTATGGCTGTAATCGAGAGAAAGAGAGAATTCGCTTTACTACGAACAAGAGGAGCTAATTTGAGAGAGATCATCTCCATCGTAGGGGGCGAAAGCTTGTTAATAACTCTAATTAGCTTCTCCCTAGGATTATTAGTAGCGCTGGCTTATTCGTATGGCTTCTTATCATCCATGATGCTAGGCCCAGTAATATTATCTCGGGAATATGTAGAATATCCGAAGGGTTATCTAGTAACGATTCCCACTTATTTATTGATATTAATGCCGATTGCTTTCATCATTTTTGTAGTAGCAGGTATAATCCCTACATTCATCCTAACGAAGAAGAACCTAGCTGAAGAATTAAGAATTCATCATTAGGAGGGCAATTTTTGTATGAGTGAAGTAATTTGTGAGAATGTTATAAAGATATATAAGAGCGGGGATATAGAGGTAATCGCTTTACGCGGGTTAGATCTTAGAGTGGATAAGGGGGAACTTAGAGCGATTGTTGGTCCATCTGGTAGTGGGAAAACAACCTTAATTAATCTTATTGGCGGTATCGATAGACCATCCGCTGGAAAAATTATTGTAGATGGTATTAATATCGGATTACTTCCAGAAAAGCAATTAATGGAGTATCGGAGAAAACACGTAGGCATTGTTTTCCAATTCTTTAATTTAATTCCCGTACTGACAGCTTTAGAGAATGTCGAGTTACCCATGGTTCTTGCTGGCGTTCCAAGGGAGAAACGGAGAAAAAGAGCGATCGAGTTATTACGACTGGTTGGTTTAAAGGAGAGAATGAACCATAGACCCGATCAACTTTCTGGAGGAGAACAACAGAGAGTGGCTATTGCAGCGGCATTGGCTAATGATCCCCCCTTAATCTTAGCTGATGAACCGACTGGTGAATTGGATACTGCTACTAGTAGGCAGATCGCAGAGCTCTTTAAACAACTAAACAAAGAACTTGGTAAGACAGTTATCATAGTTACTCACGATGTAGCTATAGCTAGCCTTGCTGATAGGATATCTCGAATAGAAGATGGTAAAATCATATCAACGATCACTCCAGCTGAACTCAAATTATTAGAGATAGAATCGCTAGCAAAGCATGAGGTGATAAAGCGGTTAGAAGAGAGGAAAAAGGCAATTGAAGAAGAAATAAATAGAATTGAAAAAGCGTTTAAAGAGGGGAAAATTGGGAGAGATGAATTCGTGAATAGGTATCTAGAATTAAAGGAAAAGCTTAGAGAAGTTGAGAAAGAGATCAGCTTGCATACCGTTTAGCTTCTTTTAAAAAATAATAGCTAATATATGATACGTTATTGTTGAGAGTATTGTAGCTGTTATTAATAGTATCACTATTGATAATAAGGTGAGTCTCCAGGACTTTGTCTCGTATCTAATTGTTATCACTGTCGCCATGCAGGGGACATAAGTCATGAAGAATAATAGTATAGCGAAACTCTGAATTGGTGTTAATCCAAATGATAACCAAGCTTCTTCAAAGGACACTCCTTTAGAACTTAGTTGTGCTATCGCTACCAATAATCCCTCTTTAGCTATGAAACCGTAGATAAGGGCAAAGACTATTTTCCATGCTACATTGACATCAGAAATGCCCCAGAGACGTGCTATTGGAGCTAAGATCTTTCCGATAATCGCTCCATATGTTTCATCAGGATCTACTGTGTAACCATTCGGACCATAGCTTAGTAAGAACCATACTAGCATAGATAGCATTACGATTATAGTACCCGCTTTCTTGATGAACTCTTTTCCCATAATCCATGCATTCCACCACGCAACTCTAATACTCGGTCTCCTTACTGGGGGAATATCCATTACTAGTGCTCTGACTTCCCCCTCCTCTCTAAATATCCTAGCAAAAATCGTCGCCATAATTAGGTATAATAGAATTGATATAAAGAAGATTGATAAGAACGCTACTGTTTGTTGGATTGGAGAAGTAAAAGCTATGGTAATTATAGCTATTAGAACGATTAATCTGGCTTGGCAAATAATAAAAGGTGATGCCAGAATCAGACCTAATCTTTCCCCTTTTCCCATCACTGTTCTCGTTGACATAATCCCTGGTACATTACAGCCCATGGAAAGCATTAATGGGAATACCGCCCTCCCTGTTAAACCGAATTTTGAGAACAATAAGTCTATAGCAACGGTTATTCTAGCGGCTAAACCACTATCCTCTAGAAGAGATATAAGAAATAGAACAAGGATTATTAATGGGAAGAACGTCATTATTAAACCAAAGCCTCCTAAGACCCCATCTGCTATAAAGGAAGCTAAAGTTACTGAATAAGGCTCTATCAGAGCCCTAATGTAATCTATTCCAAGACTCACTAAATAATCTACAAGTGACACCAAACTGTATTCTTCAAGTAATTCAGCTAAGCTACTCATACCTAGAGACTCGAGAGCAATATTTAGAGGGAAGCCAAGATTAATACTGAATACAGCCAAGAAGATTACAAAGAGAAGGAGAATACTCGCAATTGGGCCGATTAATGGATGCGTAAAGACTCTGTCTATAAGGCTTAATTCCGGGACTCTTTCTACTTTCTTCTTAATTATATCCCTGGTAATCTCTGCTATGTAATTGTATCTTATCCTAGCAATAACCGCGCTTACGTCATCTCCTAGCTCTTTCCTAACCTCACTCACTACGGTTTCTATTTCAGAGGAAACTCCATCATAAAGGCTTTTAATCTTTGAAAACAGCTCGTGATCTCCCTCTAATAGTCTTATAGCAACCCATCTCCTTGGATAATTAGGCGGCAACTTAGCCTTTCTTACAAGCGATTCTATACGCTGAATGTAATGTTCTAGAATACCATAATTTATTCTAAGAGTTCTTCTTGCAGAGATCCTTCGCCTCCAGACTGAAAGAATGGCATCTAGTAATTTATCAATATTTTTTCCCTTAAGAGCTGATATGGGAATCACAGGCACCCCAAGACGCTTTGAGAGAGCTTGAGTATCAATACTCATTCCCCGTTCCTCTAATTCATCAATCTTATTTAACGCAATGACAGCATTGGGAGTCAGTTCAAGGATTGATATAGCTAAGTACAATGTTTTCTCAAGAACAGTAGCATCCACGATTATGAGAACAACGTCTGGCGTGTATATCCTTTGGTATATCTCCTTCTTACGATGAAGAAAATCAGAGAACAATCTAACTAAACATAGTTGCGAAAAAAAGCACGTCCTATGGAATGGGCACGACTCGCATATCGCTCTTCTATGCTTATGAACTCTCTCTCCATATTCACCTAAGAGATATTTCCGCGTAATGTCTTCCTCCTCAGTAACTCCACTTAATCCATAAGTACCTGGAAGATCGACAATCTGGATTCTATATCCCTTATATTCAACGACCCCCGCAATAATGTCAACAGTTTTTCCAGGCCAGTTACCGACGTGAGAAAGAGCACCAACTAATCTGTTCAACAGAGTTGATTTCCCAACATTAGGAGAACCTGCAACAGCCACAACCAGATCGATGTCCCGGCTTTCCTCCATCAGGAAACCACCTCAACAATTATTCTTCGAGCCATGCCTCTGCCAATAGCAATTTGGCCTCCTTTGATACTCACAATAACTGGGCCTATCCCACGATTCTCTATAACAACTATTTCGGCCCCCGGATAAATGCCCATTTCATACAATCTCTGCCTAACCCCCCAACCCCCTATCACGTTTATTATACGCGCTCTAGTCCCCTTAGGAAGAGACCCCAGATCTCTCCTATTAGGCCCCATAGTTCTCCTCTTCATTCTCTCCTATTTTTGGACTCCCTAAATTTTTTAGGATTACCTAACATCAATTAGAAGAACATACGAGTACTATATAAGCTTTTACTTTAACAAAAACTCGTTAAAGGATAAAATTACAAGATGTTTGCTATTTTGTTTTTAGTGTTAATATTAATTCTAGCTTCTTCTTAGCGTGATTGCTAAATAGATTAAAGTAGCAATTATGCCTATTAATGCGCTGGGTGCTACATCAACATATAACGCGAGGAACAGACCGAATAATCCACTGAAGAGAGAGATTATAAAAGCAATGTACATTGTTGACGATGGCTTATTAGCTAGCCTATTCGCTGTTGCTGCTGGAATTATCATTATAACATACACAAGAATTGCTCCGACCGCTTTTATTAGCACTACGACTGATAAGGATATGAGTAGTAACATTAGTATGTGGTAGGCGAATGTTTTAAGACCTGAAGCTTCTGCTCCTTCTGGATCAAAGGATATGAAAAGAAACTCCCTCATAAGGAGAATTGATATGAAAACTATTACCATTGTTGTTATGATCATTAATAAGACATCACTAAGAGTTAATAGTAATAAATCACCCATTATTAATCCCCATGCTTGCACTGCATATTCCTTAATAAGTGATATGAAGAGGATTGCTAGGCTCATCGATAGAGCAAATGCTATTCCTGTTATTGCTTCCAGTCTTTCCCCTGACATTCTATTACCAATAACTCCTAGGAATAGACTAATTGATATACCAAACAATGACGCGCCCAATATTGGAGTTATAGGAATTAAACTATATTCTTGGAGAAATATCGCAAAAGCCGCTCCTGCCATAGCTGCATGAGCCACCGTAGCGATTAGGAACGATAAGCCTCTAAAGATTGTTAGGTTTCCCGCTGTAGCTGATATCATTGAAGCTAGAAAAATCGCTATTATTGCTCTTAAAACGAATGGATCCGATAATAGCGCTAAGATATCAGGCATGATAATCACCTATTATAGCGTAGCATACCCCCTTATGGGCCAGAACCTTAACAGAGATCCCATATGCCTTAGATAGATTCTCTCCAGTAAGAACCTCCTCGGGTTTTCCAAATGCGATGACTCTCCTATTCAGCAAAAGAACATAATCCGTGTATTCTACTAGAGGATTTATATCATGCGTTACTATCACTGATGATACACCTTTGCTCCTCAGCCTGGCTAATAACTCAATAATTTCTCTCTGAGATGGGGCATCGACTGCTGAGAATGGCTCATCAAGCAAAAGTATTTTTGGCTCTGTTACTAATGCTCTTGCTATGAGAACTTTCTGTTGAAGCCCTCCAGATAGCTCAGAGAATTTTTTATCCCAGAACTCTCTTGGGACAAGGGCTTTCTTTAATGCCTCCTTTGTAGCCTTAATATCTACCCTACTCGGGATACTCAATGGTCCTTTTTTAGCCATTCTACCAAGCAATACAATATCCCTAACTCTTAGAGGAACAGACTCCGAAACTCTCTCTCGCTGTGGGACATAGCTTATTAGTTTTCTAATTTTACTTAAGTTCTCCCATGCGTTATGACCAAATACGAAAATTCTCCCCTTATAGGGTCTTAGAAGGCCAATTATCGTCTTTAAGAGAGTAGTTTTTCCCGCGCCATTAGGTCCCATTATTACTAAAATAGATGGATGCAGCATTTCGAAACTTATATCCTTTAATACTATGTTACCATTGTATCCTGCCGTGACTTCCTCTACCACCAATGCTTTTTCCTCTTCAAACATTCCACTCCTCCTCTGCCTGTTTCTTATACTTATAAATAATGAGAAGCTCGACAAAAGCTATGATAAAGAGAATCGCAAGAGCTGTGTATAGTAATACTAAAACTTCATCGCTTATCGAGGCACTTCTCTCCCTTTCTACGCTTGAAACGACTCCTATATTATACATCATTAGTGCAAAGTAATCTGTTAATCCACCACTTGAGAAAATTCTAACATACGCAATTGGAATACCCGTTTCCTTAGAAACCTCCCGAGCCAATTCACCGACTTTACCACTGAACAAAGAAACTGGGCAGAAAATAATCTTTATACTACCTCTTTTCGCCTCTTCGCGTATTCTAGTAAGTTCTGAAGCATCAATGAACCTTCCCGGCCCCTTCAGAAGACTGGCTTTAATGCTCATTCCAAAGGCATATGCGAGATAAGCAGCTCCTGGAACAGCAATAATGGCTCCATATCCCCTTAAACCATTCTCAATCGATACTTCCTTCAGAAGCTGCTTAAGTTGCGATATTTTTTCTTCAAACATAGCTAGGTTTCTTTCGTACAATTCCTCATGCTCTGGATCATACTGCATTAACTTCTCCGTTATCGCGTGTGCTATAGCTAATGCATTATCGGGATAGATCCAGTATCCATGATAATTTTTTTCAATTCCCGGAATGGCTAGAATCGTAAGGTTGTATTTTTCGTAATCTGGAAAATCTACATACAACTTGCCCTTAGAGTTCTCTAGTATTTGTTGCTCCAGTGAAAAGAAATCAGAGTGGGCAAGTACTAGGATATCAGCACTCTTTATCTTCTCCACATCAGAGTATGTCAGAGAATAATCGTGGGGATCAGCGCCCTCTGGGAGAATATACTCTACACTAACTCTATCACCACCAATAAACTTTGCAATAGCAGCAAATGTCTCCATCGAGGCTACGATCTTGATCGTGTTTTCTTGTGCCCTAACATTAGTTATCCATGGAAAAATACTTAGTAGTAAGATTAGAATGATTGCAATCACTTTAGCACGAATTTGAGATCACCTCTCCACATTCCTCAAGAGAGGGTATAGGTTCACCATGAGGACAGCATTTTGGTTCTCCGATAGCTCCGAAGATTTTATTAGCTGTTTTTAAAGGAAAGACAAGCTCTAGTTTAGCAGCACACTTGCATGCTTCTTCTAACGGAATATTAAAAAGCTTAACAAGCATTGTTTCAATGATCCTATGCACCCTAATGAGCCTCATAACAACACATTTACCCTTCTCACTCAGAGCAAACCCCTTCTTAGGAAAGTGCACTAAAAGCTTCTTCTCAACAAGCCGTATCAAAACTTCGTAAGCAGTAGCTCTTGAAACACCAACTATCTCTGCAACTTGCTGAACACCAACTAATCTCCAACCCTCCTTCTCCAACTTATAGACGATCTTTAAATACCGCGCCTCCCTCTCTGACAGCATAATTCATCAGCTTGGATATACCTAACACCGTTAGGATATACCTAACAATGCAGAAAAGAATATAAAGTTTTCGTTTTATAGAGAAGGCATCATTAACTATTCTTGGAATACTTCTTCAGCTTCATTTCAAAATTTAGTCATCAAGCCTTTTGGCTTCTCTAAGATTTGCCTATAAACGCGGTTTTCTCCACATCCTACCCTTTTTTAAGCCCCGCATTTTTCTCAAAGTTCCTTGATCAAATCTTTATAAACTACATGATTTAAATAAAGTTTGTAGTATAATTTTATATCTTCGTGATGCTTATGGGAGAGAAAATTACTAGCATAAGAATTAACGAAGAGATCTGGAAGAAAGCAAAAATACTTGCAATCATCGAAGGTATAACTTTAAAATCTCTAATAGAAGACGCCTTAATCACCGTAATTGAGGGAGACGAAATTGCTAGAAAATTCAAACGGACAGCAAAAAGGGGAGTTTTAGAAAAATTAAAAGAAGCTAGGAGAAGAGGTCTTTTACCGTTTCAAATAATATCCGAAAAAACCGCTGTTGAGCTGGTTAAAGAGGGAAGAGGAGATTGAAAGGAATTTACGTCGATACGAATCTTATAATTGCTAGGTATAAACCTGAAGATCCTCTATATGTCTTAGCAAATAGACTATTTAAAGCAAGAAATTATGAATTCATTATTTCCCCTATCACTTTAACTGAGCTATATTCCGTGCTTTCGAGAGTAAAAATTCACATCTCTATACCTGAAGGCATGGAGAATATAGATATACCTACTTTAATTGAGTTCATCCTCGAAGATTGCAATCTTAAAATAGTCTCAAAAACCCGCATTGTAACGTACCAAATAGGTAAAGAACGCATAAAAATTCCGCTGGAATATTATATCGCATTATCGATAGCTGATAAAATAAAATTACGTACATTAGATCTAATCCACATAGCTTACGCGTATCTGATTAAAGACCGCATAAAAGCATTTGTAACGGGAGATAATGAAATAATTGAAAAACAAGAAACAATTTTCCATATGCTTGGTATTAAAGTGATATCCCCCCAAGATATAGTTAACTAACAAAATCTTCTAAGAGATAATACTACTCTTCTTTTCTCTCTTCTTTAAAAGTTATAATTTGGTCTTATTTTTCTTATGGCTTTTAGATAAAAATAGTCAGATCAACGCAGTCTTGCCAAATAGCGACCCCCTGATCAAAAGATGTGCGTCTTAGACCTAGTATCTCAGTAAAGAAGAGATAATTTACAAAAATTCTGACATGGAAAGATATTCGCTAAACTTGATGAGATTAGTACAGTTAGAACGTCAGTGCTCGGTCTTTCTCTTCATAATTTTTCATTCCGAGAGAAGACCCCTCATCATCCGCAAATTACTTGTATTATGTACCATACGTGGGATGATTTATTAAAAAGTTTTTATCCAGAAAGTATAAGAAAATGCGAACAATTATAATTCTTAAAGAAGATTTTATCTGGAGGAAGATATTCTATCGGTGTTTTCCAATTGTCTCATACCAAATTAATCGATAATATCTATAAATCTATTCTAGAAGCAAAAGGAATACTAGAAAATATTATTCATAAAACCCCCTTGGATCTGTCAAGAACGTTCTCCGAAATGTGTGGAGGTAAAGTATTCCTTAAACTTGAGAATCTTCAGAAGACTGGTTCTTTCAAGGTTAGAGGAGCATATTATAAGATTTCTAAACTCTCAGATGATGCAAAAAGGAGAGGCGTTATTGCTGCATCAGCTGGAAATCATGCTCAAGGAGTCGCTTATTCTGCGAAGATAGCTGGTGTTCCTTGTAAGATTGTTATGCCTATTTTTGCTCCTATCGCTAAGATTCAAGCCACAAAGTCTTATGGTGCCGAAGTTATTCTTTATGGTATAAACTTTGATGAAGCATATATTAAAGCACGAGAAATAGCAGAGAGAGATAGATTAACGTTTATCCATGCCTTCGACGATCCTCAAATAATTGCTGGACAGGGAACTATTGGGCTTGAAATTCTTGAGGTCTTACCAAATCCAGACATTATTGTTATCCCAATTGGAGGAGGAGGATTAATCTCGGGAATATCAATCGCATTGCGAAAAAAGCTGGGAAGGAAAATAAAGATCATCGGAGTTCAGTCAGAAGCTTATCCCAGCATGGCTATGCGGATTAAGGGAATATCACTTAAGAAAAAACCTCTCTATACAATTGCTGATGGTATTGCTGTAAAAAAGCCAGGGGAATTAACAAGTAAGATAATTAGTGAGCTAGTCGATGACATCATAGTAGTAAATGATGATGAAATTGCTAGAGCCATTTTTCTGCTTCTTGAAAGAGCAAAAACTCTCGCTGAAGGAGCTGGGGCTATCTCACTGGCTGCTGTACTTTCTGGTAAAATTGATGTTAGAGGCAAGAAAGTTGTGTGCATCATAAGCGGGGGAAACATTAGTATGAGCACATTAATGAAGATTCTTGGGCGTGAGCAAGTGCGTCTGGGGAGATTATTAAGGTTACGTGGAAGATTGCCAGATTATCCAGGATCGCTTAGAAATGTTTTATCGATCCTTTCAGAAGCCTATGTTAATGTTGTTGATATTATATCTGAGAAATATGATCCAAGAATACCCCCATCTGAGGCTGAAATTGAGCTCGTTGTAGAGGCTCCTAGCGAAGAAAAGCTCGAAAAATTGTTAAAAAGACTTGAGAAGGAAGGATATTACTTTAGTGTTGAGAAGCCTTAGTGCTTTCTAATTTCCTTATTTCCTCAAGCAATTTATCGATGATACTCGAGAATTTCTCTGCAATCAATGAATTCTTCTCTGCTATGAAGGGTTTTCCCTCATCAGTGAATTTTACGACTCGTGGATCTAAAGGTAAATCTCCAAGAAATGGAACTTTAAGCTCCTTAGCCGCTTCCTCACCTCCGCCTTTGCCAAATATATAAGTAATTGCGCCACATTTAGGACATACAAATCCTCTCATATTCTCTATGATGCCCAACACGGGAACACCGACTATCTGCGCCATTTTAACAGCTTTCCTAGCATCGTGGATTGCTATTTTCTGTGGAGTAACAACTATCACAACTCCTGTGAGATCTGGGACATACTTCATGACTGTTAATGCTTCGTCTCCCGTTCCCGGAGGAAGATCTATTATAAGAAAATCTAATTCCCCCCAATCCACTTGAGCGATAAATTGCTGAATAGCCTTAGCAACTAGCGGGCCCATCCATATGATGGGTTGATCCTCCTTCTCTAGGAGAAATTGTATCGACATAACTCTTATTCCAAGCGGGCCTTTAAATGGTATAATTAGATTGTTCATGACCATGGGGAATTTATCCTTGATCCCAATAGCTATTGGTACGTCGGGTCCATAAATATCTGCATCCAGTAAACCAACTTTGTATTTTCTAAGCGCTAAAGCATAAGCAAGGTTGACAGATACTGTTGTTTTTCCCACACCCCCCTTACCAGACATAACAGCGATTTTATACTTCACTCTTCCCATACGTTCCTTAATCATCCTACTTAATTCTAAGACTTCGGAACCCATATCTCTTCTGGCTTTACTCTCCATTCATAAGACCTCCTCATATAACACGTTTATATCTAATGCATCACATCATAGAATAGTAAGGTATATAGAATACACCCCTAGATACTATCTATTTATCACTCCAAAAATTTAAATAGAGAATCGAGGCTTAGGATTATTCTTCCTAAATATATCAAATATGTGTTAAAGTCAATGTAAATAGATAATTATAATGTACAAAGCGGTGGTAATGATGGGGCGATTGAAAATAAAGATACTTGGTGGCGCACGAAAGGTTGGAGCATCAGCAATCTTACTAGACATTGGACAGAAGAAAATATTACTTGACTACGGAAGCACACCCTCTAAGAACCCTGAATTCCCATTACCCGTTGATCCTCTTGATATTCACGCGGTAGTGCTTACTCACGCTCACATTGATCATAGTGGGGCGCTTCCTCTGTTATATAAGCGCGCCAAAGGGCCCATGTTATTTGCAACACCTATTACAATCGAGTACTCTGACCTATTAATTAGGGATATGATGAAAATCAATAATGGCAAGTTACCCTACACAATATATGAGCTCGAAAAAATGCTTGAAGCAGCTATTCCCGTTAGGTATAACGAACCTATAGAGATTGATGATGATCTAGTTATAACACTCTTAAACGCTGGTCATGTTCCAGGGAGTGCATCAGTTCTTATCGAGACAAATGGTAAGAAAATTTGGTATACTGGGGATATCAACACGGTAGAGACTCATTTACTGGAAGGTGCGGATATAGTTACAGATGCTGATATTGTTATCATGGAGAGCACTTATGCTAATAGAAATCATCCCGAAAGAAGGAAGGAGGAAAAGAGGTTCGTAAAAGCTGTTAAAAAAGTGGTTAAAGAAGGCGGTGTAGCTTTAATTCCATCCTTCTCCGTTGGTCGTTCCCAAGAAGTGATGTGCATACTACGACATTATAGATTTAAGGGCAAGGTAGCGTTAGATGGTATGGCTCAAACAGCAACCTCGATACTCCTATCATATCCTGAGTATATTAAGGATTATAAGGCTTTGAAAGCAAGCGTCAATAGGGTTAAATGGATGCGAACTAAGAGTGAGAGAAAGAAAATGCTTAAAAGGCCATCCGCCGTGATATCCCCCGCCGGTATGCTATCTGGTGGTTGGGCAGAATGGTATCTCCAGCGGGTGTACAAGAAGGAAGAAAACGCGATAATCTTTGTTTCGTATCAGGTACCTGGTACTCCTGGTCACAGAATACTTAATGAGAAAAAGATTCGAATCAATGGAAAGGAGAAGGAAGTAAAAGCGCAAGTGATGTATTTTGACTTATCAGCACATGCGGGTAGAAAAGAGTTACTTGAGATCGTATCCAAATTCGAGAATGCGGAAAAGGTAATTGTAGTACATGGAGAGGAGGAGGACGCAGTTAAATTCGCTGGCGAACTCAGAGATAATTATGGTTTTGATGCTGTAGCTCCAGAACTAGGCGAGGTAATCTACATAGATGTCTAAAGCCCAGGAGGATCTTATACTATTTGATAAAAACTTTCTCCTCTTTCTAACAATTCCAGGTCTTGAAGAAGCATTAAGATACGAGATAAAATCTCGCGTCATTCTTAAGCCTCTCGATCTTGGAGGAGTCGTCTTCTTAGAAACTTCTAACTCCCTTGAGCTATTAGAGAAAGCCTTACTTTCCAGGACTTCTTCTGGGATTATCATACCATTCATTATAGAGGAAATTAAAGATCCTAGAAGCATTCACTCAATAACTACTGAGTTAAGAAGACATAGAGATTCTTTTAATAAGCTTTTGAAAGAAATTTATGATCCTAAGAAGGATAGAGTGGCGTTTAGAGGAATTAGACTATCAAGAAGAGACTTGCTTAAAAATGAGAAAAATTATAATCATCACTTCACCAGTGTGGATCTCGCTAGAGAAACTGCCAGAGTATTGCTCGATAAATCTTTTAAGGTTGATTTAAAAGAGCCAAATATAGAGATAATGGTACTGCTTCTTGGAGATATTCTAATAATTGGATGGAGTCTTCTTAACAAATTGGACAAGAAACGATGCTGGAGGCGTCATGTACATCACGCAGCTCTTAGACCTACTGCAGCGGCTTCAGCGATTAGAATTATTTCAGCTATGAGAAAATACGACGTGCTCTATGATCCCATGTGTGGTTTCGGAACTATTCCACTCGAAAATACTTGTATATTGCATAGGGTACCAATCGGGGCTGATCTGGGAAGAGAAAAAATCCAGAAAATTTCAGAGAAACTCGTTGGAGACAAGTATGTTGGCGAGAAACTAATAAAAGGTATGATGGAAAAAGCTCCTAAGAGAGTTAAAGTTCTTGGAAGCGATATTTCCCTGAGAAATATTAAGCTAGCATCGGAGAACTTACTGACTTTAAAAGATTTTTTGAAAAATGAATGGCATTTAGAAATAGAAGATACCACGAAATTCTTTAGAGCGGATATCTTTTCCTCAGAACCCCCTCAAGCCGACATCATCATTACAAATCCTCCATATGGTATTAGAACTACCCGGCCAGAAGCTATTCCCAAGCTCTACAGAGCCCTTGCTGAGTATTCGTATAATACTGGAGCAGAGATATTCGCAGTTTTTACTCCTAGAGAAGAAATACTTATCGAGAAGAGCAAAGACTTCTGGGAACTGATTAAGCATTATAAAACATTACTGGGGGATCTAAAAGTTGATTTTCTCGTGCTAAAGAGAAAATAGGATAAAAAACTACTTCGGATATATTATCATGAAAATTGGCTTGATTATTGAATTAAGAGTAAGAGTTTGCGTCTCCTTTTCTTTTTAATAGATAAACTATATGCCTTGCTTCTTGTAGGATAAGTTTTGTGAGTCCTAACTTCACAGCACTTGTTGAACCTGGTAAACAGAAGATCATGGTATTTTTATATACGCCCGCCATGGCTCTTGAAAGCATGGCTATTGAACCCACTTCCTGATAAGAAAGAAATCTAAAAATATCTCCAAAGCCATCTAATTTTTTCTCAAGGAGAGGCTCTATGGCCTCGATAGTCACATCATCCTTCGTTATTCCTGTTCCGCCTATAAAAATAATTATCTCTGCCCCCGCTCTTAGTGCTTTATCTAGGCTTTCTCTGACTGGCTTTATACCATCGGGGATCAAGTCCCGATAAACTACTTTGAAGCCTCTCTCTTTTATCAATTCCTCCGCTATATCACCACTTGTATCCTCTATATCCAGCCCTCTCGCTTTTGCTTTTGCTCTCGAAGTACTCACTGTTATTATAGCGAATTTGACTATCTCCGGAAATTTCTCCACTTCATGAAGATGTTTTTTCAAAATTATTCCTCCCTCCGAATCTCTTTGCTCTTAAGAATCTCTTCAATAATTTTCATTGCTTCTTCCACATCTTGAAGCCTAATATTTTCATTTGGAGCATGGTGGCCGGAGCTCCAATAGCTCACACCAATCCCAGATACTACTGGGAGACCAAAGTATTTGGTGAAAATGTGCATTGGTCCGCTAGCTGGAGACCAAGGAGCTATTTTTACCTTTCTCCTCATCTTTTTTAGTATTTTCAGAACCCTCTGAACAAATGGATGCTTGAAGCTTGTAAAAGCTGGTTCTGTCATTGAGTGCACTTTACATTCTATGCCATATTGCTTGGTGAAGTTACATAATTCTTCTGCGATACGTTTTGCGTCCTGATTAGGTACAAGCCTGAAATCCACTTTTACGTAAGCTTCTGCTGGTAAAACAGTTTTTGATCCAGGACCAGTATAGCCAGCAACTATCCCGTCTATATTAAATGTGGGTCTCCCAAAATATGCTAAGAGAGCTTCATGTCCTTCCAATCCATCCACAAAGCTCTCTATACCGTACTCCTCTTTTAATGTTTCTGGGTAAAAGGCTATCTCGTAGCCGGCCTCCTCAATTTCTCTTAGAACCTCTTCCACATCAATTATACCTTCATGGAAGCTCTTTATTGCTTCCAGGTTTGTTCTTTTCAACTCATATAGGAAACTTATTAAATCCCAGATCGCACTAGGTAATAAAACAGCAAGAGAAGAATGCGCATCTCTTCTTAATCTTTTAGCCCGCATCTCCACGTATAAGATCCCTTTTAATCCTAAGGTAAGAGATAATGAGCCATCCCGATGAAAGCCTCCCGTTTCCCAGATGACTCCGATGACATCATTAAAGAATTTTTTTCTTTGTTGGAGCATTTCTAGTAGATGCGGCGAGCCTACTTCCTCCTCACCATCTATAACGAACTTAACTCCTACTGGTAATTCGCCTAGCTCATCTAACAATTTCTTCACAACTATTATACGCGATGCAATATTTCCTTTATTATCCCCAACGCCCCTCCCATATAGAATACCATTCTTCTCTACTAACTTGAATGGATCTGTTTCCCACTTCTCTATCGGGTCGGGTGGTTGGACATCATAGTGGTTATAAAACATGATGAAACCAGAGTCTGTACCCTTCATCTCCGCCAATACAACTGGATTTCCTTCTGGGTGCTCTATAACATCAACTGAGAAACCAATTTCTTCCAGAATACCCTTTAAAAAGAAAGCGGTTTCTCTACACTCATTCCTATTCCTAGCGATGCTCTCAAAACTTATAAGCTTTGATAATAGAGAGACAAAATCGTTTAAATAATTCATGCGTCACGCCTCACTTTTCTTACTAACTCCCCGTGATTAACAAACTATATGCGAATTCCTAAGTTTAAGAATTACATGTCAACTCTGCATTATGTTCTCTCCAAAAAGCTTAGTAAAATACCCAATACTCTGGCATTATAGGGGGACTCATGGGAATTAGAATATTCTTTAGCGTGTTATAACGACGCCCTACGATGACTATCTCGCTAAAAATTTCTCGAACTAGCTGAAAGACCCTAAATGAGAGTAAAGAAGGAAGATATGAGGAGAATAAAAATGCGCCAAAGATGGAGAGGCATGTTAAGGCTCTAGTTTTAGTGTGGTCGCCTGAACCCTATGTTGTGAGAAGTTTTAGTTTGGGAATAAGTGGGTTGAGAATTTTTCTTATATTTGGGTTGTTTTTTGGTGTTAAATAATCTATTGTAATGGTGCACTAGTCTATTTCTTAAACCGTTAGCCTCTACAGGTTTCTCCATTAAATTTTCGTTTATAATTCCTAGTTCTTCTACGGCCTCTATGTTTGTGTAATCGTCTTTTAGAGGAATACCAGTATCCTTACATATCATAGCTATTCACTCCTTTTCTATGCGCATTACTTTTTTCACGATACCTCTTTAAACGATTTTATTGAAAGAGCTTGGAATCCATATACTGATTATTAATAATTTTGAGGAATATGAGAAATTAATCAGGTTATGAGACTTGCCACGGGTAAAGTTGATAGCTATACCATCAACATTTACCGCTGATGAGAAGAACTTATTATTAAGGACCTATAAGATAGGCATGGTTGCGAGAGCGTGCTCGACATTCGGTATCACTGACGTTGGGGTATACTATGATCCAGATCCCATGTTTGAATCACACGGGCTTGGAAGATTTATCGTTAAGGTACTCAAGTATTTGAATACGCCTCCATATTTGAGAAAAACTGCCTTTGAGATTGATAATTCCCTTAGATACATTGGAGTAACAGAACCTCTAAAGACCCCTCATCATTTAGATAAGGAGTATAGGGTTCCCTATAGATACGCCTTCGTTATCAGGGATGAAAAGAAAATGCTTAAAGTAACAGATGGTTCTCGAGAATACTGGGTTAGAAAATCTAAAGCTTATAAGGAAGGGGAGAGAATAGTCGTTATTGATACTAAAAAGTTAGTTGTTGTTGACAAACACGATCTCCCGATATACTTTGGTTATGACGTTTTCTATTTCAATAGAGAACTCAAATATCTACTTAAAAAATTGCAAAATAGAAACTTTCTCATAATCGGAACTTCGCGTTATGGGGATGACATTCGAGACGTTAATATTCCAAGACGCGAGAAGATAGCTATAATATTCGGTTCGCCATTTAGGGGACTAAGAGAAATTCTTCACGAAGAAAAAATGATGAAGTATTTCGACTATTATATTAACATAGTCCCTAACCAATTGGTGAAAACTATTAGAACGGAAGAAGCGATCTTCTATACACTAGCAATACTTCGTTATAAGGGAGTAATTTAAGAATGATCACTCTCAGAATATCTTTGAATAGCCAATTTCGCCTCTCTAATCTTTCTATTTCAAGATGATATTCTTTAACACTATACTCTATCCATGATCAGGGATTCTCCCTATCGTATCGCCCGATTCGCGTTTTAGGCTTTATCCCACTTATCTTTTAGCTTTACTATTAATTTAGTTCTTCGACACCCGATATATCCCAGTTGTCGTTCATATACTTCGAATGTTTCTCCATCTGCCGATAAGGGACAATTATTTCACTATCAGTGTTATATCTCGTCGCTGCGAAGAACTTTAACTAAGTCTTTTGCTGTGTTATATAGTTTCTGGTCGTTGGTTACGAGGATTAGATTCATCTTTTTTGCAAAATATAGATAGGCGGCGTCATAGAATGTGATTCTTTTATTGATGCTTATTTCCAGAATTCCCGCGGCGTCCGCTGCACTTATTCTTATAACATTCATTTTAGCAATGATATTACTGAGGTGCTCTAGGAGCAATTTAGCCTCATCGTTTTTCAATGATTTAAAAAGCACGACTTCTTTCCAGATAACATTGCCGATCTCATATATTGTGAGGTCTAGAATGTATTGGCCAAGAATATTATCTCTCCGCTTCCTAATAATGCCCAGAAGAGCATTTGTGTCAAAGAGATAACTCATCGACCCTCCCTATCCTCCCTAATACTCCTAATAACACGATTCGCATCTATCTTAGCCAGTATATCAGAGCAAATCCTAATACTCTCCCTAACAAGCTCCTCCTCACGCTTCCTAACAGCTTCCTCAAGAGCTTCTCTAATTACCCTATTAATGTTTATCCCAAGTCTCTTAGCCTTCTCCTTTAATTCCCTAGGCACCTTCCCAGTCACAACCACAAACTTACCCAAAACTCTCACCTATTTCTTACTCAAAATGGGCATACCATTTAAGTATTACCATATAGGCAATACATTTTTAGTGATGCATAAAATTGGTCCAAATGGGATGCTTTTCACACTTTAGCTTATCAGATTATATGAATTTAATCTCTCAGAAAAAGTTTTCATTTTACGGCTTTGTTTCAAGTAATTTCTGACTTAATGTCTAGGCGTCATTTTTATGGTGGGGCGAGCTTCCCAATCCATAACCCGAGCAAGAATAGTACCTTATGGTTTTGTAATGCTATATATCTGTGATAATCCCAGCGGGTAAAGGGTCTTAGGAAGAATATTGTAGTCAAATGCACGGATTTGACTACAATGTTTTCACCCTTCTTAGAACTATGCTAGAATGCTAGACGCTCAGTCAGTAGTATTAAAAGTGTAGGATCTTTAGGAATTCCTAACCAAGCAACTTAACTGGAGTTATATGAGCGTTATGTTTTTCTTATTTTCCCACTTTTATATTTTTGTGGGTGATTTTAATGGAAATTGTAGAAGTTGATAATCGTGGGAGAATCTTAATCAAGAAGAAGCTACGGGATAAGTATAATATCGTTACTGGGGGAAAGGTAGTATTGATAGAGAGAAAAGATGGAATACTAATCAAGCCTTTTAATAGTAGTTTAGAGAAGCTTTCTCATATTCTCAAGAGTCTAAAGTGGGATCGTAAAGCCAGGAGGCGTGCTGAAGAATGGCTGTTGAGGGAAGGAGAGAGATCTTAGTTGAGACGGATTTTCTTTTCGGACTAAATCCTGAGGATAGGCTTCATAAGTATGTTATTAGGCTAATTTCTCTTCATAAAAGAAAGAAACTGCGGTGTTATTTAGCTGGGACAGCTCTCTTCGAATTTAGAACCGTTCTTTACTCTCATGGTTTAAAAAGTAGTGATGTTCACGAAGCTTTTCTCATAATTCTCAACACTCTTGAAGAGAATGATGTTGATGTAATCTCTGTTAGGCCGAAACATATATTATCTGCTGATTATTTGAGAACACGATATCCAGAGTTAACCTTCTTTGATTCTCTCCATGCGGGAGTAGCTCTTGAGGAGGGGATACCGCTAGCAAGCTATGATAGAATTTATGAGAGGATCGAAGAAATTTCCTGGATCAACTTAACCACGTTATGACATTAATCTCACTATGTTGTAAATTTTTATTAACAGTTCTAGGCTTCTCTTATTGGGTAAATTTTATAATTTCGCATTACTCGATTAAGAAGTTCAAGCATCTCTGATGAACTAACTATTTCGTATTCTAGCGCGAATCCGCATTTCTAAGAAATCATTAAGAGGAAATGATAATGACTCAAATACTCCAAAGCCCAGCCATCGAAGAATTAGATGCCTTAATTAACGATTTCGTGACAATAAATTATAGTACTAAAGTGGCGAGGGAGAATGTTAAGTATTACTTAGTCTGGTTAAAGCGGTTTCTCATAGAGAATAATTTAAGATTTGATGAGTTAAAACCTGCAGATATTATTCGATTCAGAACTTGGTTAAGTACAAAGAAAGGCCGACACGGTCGCCCCCTCGCACCGAAAACTATTAGGCAATTACTTAGCCTTGTAAAATCCTTTTACGATTTTCTCGAAACCATTGGATATTACAACCCATTTAAGGATCTTCCAACAGCTGCTAGGAAGAAAATAACTCCTAGAACAAAATCTGAGAAGGTGCCTCGCGAGTTTTCTGATGAGGAGCTTGAGATGATATTCAGCTACTTGAGAACAGCTAATAGTGATGTTTATCTTGCGTGCTTGATTGCATTTGCCACAGGAGCTCGTCTACAGGAAGTACTTAACTTGAAAGCAGAAGACGTAGTGATAAAGGATTCGGGTGTTTACGTAATAATTCGAGCGGGGAAGGGTTTAAAGGAGAGAGTATCTATTGTTGGTGTCCCCTCAAGAACCGTGGATGGGAAAGAAATAAGCAAGGTAATACCCAAACTTAATGAGGAAGCAAGAAAAAAGTTAATAGAGAGAGCAAAGGAGGTAGAGAAAGGTTATTTATTTGGGAACGAGCTTAGAAGGAAGAGAGTGCGCAAGAATATCCAACAAACACTCTATAGATTAAGTAAGAAACTTGGTATAGAGCTTCACTTCCATAACTTTAGAAGCAACTGGGGAGCAAAAGCATTAGCAGCTGGTGTACCACTAGAATATGTCAGCAGACAGTTAGGACATGCGTATACTTCCACTACGGAAAGATATTATGCAAGGGTAAAAGATGAATACGTAATAGCATTCATAAACTCCCTATTATGAAAATAGGGATGTAAACTCATAACCTACCAAAAAGTTAAAGTCTTGTGGAAGTAAATCCAATGTAAAATGAGATGATGATTGGGCTGCGGTGCTGAAATCTGATGAGCTGCCCACCACCTGATAAATATTTTGATCAGCAGTCTCAACTCAAACCCTAGACATTTAAATTCTCTTACCTCCTATGACTAGATGAAGGTGGTGGGCTGTGACGTCGACCCATCCAGAGTTCAAAGCTAAGCACAAGTATACGAGACATTCGAGGGGAAAGCTGATGATGTTAGACCAAGAGGCTTGTATCTTGGCTGAGAGATACGTTCAACTCAGAGAGTTAAGTATTTTCTCTCAAGAGGCTTTTTTTCATAGCTATTATCTCTTTCGTATCCCTTTCTAAAGAAAATGAGGAAAGAGCTTTCGTGATGTGACTCCTGAGGATATTCTGGACTTTGATGCCTATATATGCAAAAGAAAAATCTCTCTCCTTACACTAGAAGAAGCTGTCTAGATAGGCTTTTTTATTCCTTAAATTCGCTAAAGTGGGAGAAGATGTTTTGGGAATCTTGAGAGAGAATAAGAGAGCTCTAAAGAGGCAGATAGCGGATCTTAATAAAAGAGCTGAGAAAGTTAGAGAAAAGCTAATCACAAAGGAGAAGTTCACTAAGCTACTTAAAGTAGTGGATAATATGATGTATAAAACTCTCCTATGCTTCCTATACGAAATGGGAACAAGAATTGCTGAAGCTGTCACGGTAAGATTGCGGGACTTGGAGATAACCGATCAATTCATCAGAGTTAGGATTAACGGAAAAACTGGCATGAGAACTGTCTATGTTATTTCATTTTCTGGAGTCTTACAGACTTGGATAAATATGCATCCAGCAAGGAATGATCCAAATGCTTATCTCTTCTACTCTAGAAGTGAAGGCGTTTATAAACTATTCGAAAACACAAGAAATAAAAACGCATACAAAATACTGCACAAACAATTGAGCAAAGAAACAAACGAGTTGGTCAAAGAAGCGATCAAGGAATCAATCATGAAGATCGAATGCCAAACACTCAGCTTAATCCCCTGAAAAAAAATTCAATCAAATTATGAAACCATTAGCATGGAAAGAGAGGTTCTACAAAGGAACTTAAAATAAGGAACTCAACAAGGATGTGTCCAAATGGGCCAGGTCAGGATGAATCATTATAGCGAAAATTTGAGATTGAAGGAATTTTGTTTGGAAAAATTTTGTAAAAAATATTTAAAATTATTACCATTATTTTCCGTATAATGGTGTCTCTCTTGGGAATTGATGTGAAATGCGCTATTCTTAGATTATTGATGTCTCATGCTGGCTCTATGAGAATTAAGGATGTTGCTGATGCTTTGAATATTAGTTATCGTATCGCCTATAATGCTATCAAAAATCTCGAGAGACTTTCAATCCTCCGAATCACCAGAAGCGGAGTTATGATCGATGACACATTGAAGCCAATGATAGCATATCTCCAGGAAAAATACGGTTTGTCTAAGATTCTTGATCACAAAAACATAAAGATTTTGGGAGTTTTGTTGAGAAGAAGAACTATTGTGGAAATTCGCGAGGAAGTGAGCACTTCCGAGAAAACCATTAGGGAAAGAATTCTTGATCTCCTTAATTCTGGAATCATCAGGAAAGTTAATGATGGCTACGAAATTGTTGATGATCCAATCCTGAAAGCATTCATTTACATCACGCATAAACGCGTTATGGCCGTTGAGCCTCACGCCGAGATAGCTTATGAAGGAAGAGGAATAATCATTAAAAGGTGCAGGAGAGAGTATGCGTGCAAAGGGGCATTAACAGCATTCTCCAAGTTTGGTGAGTATGGAATTGAGATCGAATCCCCGTGGAACTATTTCGTGTTTCCTGAGATGGAAATTGGGATTGAAGAGGTAATCATCCACTCACTACTCGTCGCCAAAACAAGGTATGAGAGAGCGCTTATAGCGTTGCTATACGCAAAAAATCACAGAAGAATAGATGTGAAGAAGCTCATGAACCTCGCAATAAAGTTTGGCGTTCTATCGATAATCGCCAAAATGGAGCAATATTTGATGGGGAGGGAATTCCTAGATCTATTCTTACCATTAAGAGAGTTTGATGAGCTAGCAAAACAGCACAATGTTGACCCCTCAGTGTTCAAGGCGAAAAGATTCAGTTTGGAATTCTTGAGGAAGGTTGGCGAGGTTTTGGAGGGAAGATCATCCGCCTTACTAATTGGTGGTGGAGCAATGGTTCATCGCGGATACAAACACGCAACAGGTGACATCGATCTAATAGCCTTAAACGAGGAGAGTTTAAATGAGTTGATAAAAGCTCTCCAAAAAGTGGGATACAAAATTATCGCCAAGAATGAAATGATAACGTTGGAGAACATTGGGCCAAGAATAGACTTGTACCTTAAAGGGATAAAAGGAAAATTTGTTGTCACTGAAAGCGTATTGGCGCGTGCGGAGAAGATGAAAATGGGAAACTTGACGCTTTACATAGCTAGCGACACAGATCTATTAATCACAAAAATGTTAACGGAGAGATTAAGGGATTACGAGGATGTAAAGTTGCTGATAAGGAGAGGTAGGATTTCGTGGAGGGATCTTGTAGAGGAGTTGGAAGAACAAGACAAAATAATAGGGTATCCAGTGAGCTTCCAAGCGCTAATAATCCTTGAACATGTCGAAAAAGAGTTGAAGATTAAGATAAGATATAAGAGGAGGCTCAAGAGCATTGCGTTAAAATCAATGATAAAATTCGCGTATGAGAAGCTGGGAATAAGGACTGTTAAGGAGCTAAAGAAAATGATAAATTATCCAGAGGAAACAATAAGGAAAAAGTTAAAGGAAGTCATCAGAGAGCTAGAGAAAGAAAAGCAAAAATCATTCACCAATTAGCATCAAAGAAATCTTTGCAAAACTCTATAGCTGCTTCCCTATGAATTTTCCAAATGTTTCTCTCTCGCATTCATTGCACCCCATTTGCAAGCAGTAATTATGCATAATTTAGAAAGAAAAATAGAATTTCGTGAAATGGGAGATCAGCAGGAAGGTAAATATGAATGATTCTAGATTGTTATGGGGAGGTTTAGATAGTAACTTAAGAATGGAAGGACTATGATTAAGGTTAAACCAATGGTAAAGACTGCTGTATAAACCTTGTCAAACGTCGTCATTGGGATCTTTCTGAAGTACGTTCTATCTTTGTAAGCCCTAAAGGCTTTTGTCGTTGCTGCGAGAGCAAGTTGCCTTCCCGACCTTAAGGACTCAACTATTACTGGGATAAAAGCCATTACTACGACATAGAAAGCTCTGAATATCTCTTTCAACATTGTTGCCACATTCATTGAGGGCTTCGGGAATACTCTTAATCCCCTGGCTATCTCAGCTGCGAGTACTAAAGAACTTTTCTCTAAGATTGTCGGTATGCTTCTAAAGGCTATTGCTATCATGAAATTTATCTCTACTGGAAATCGAAATATCCTAAGACCATAAATTATCTCGCTTGGATGAGTCGTCGTTATTAGCCATATAGCAGCGCTTAACGCTGCAACGAGTCTTAATCCTTGGAACAATCCGTAGCGGAATCCATCAAGTGTTATGTAGTTGAGATTAAAGATATCTCTGAGAGGTTTAGGAAATTGGTAAATTGCTGTTAAAAATGCATCACCTCTAGTATAATATGGGTTCAGAAAACTCTGCCCCCAAGCGACTAAGAGCCACTGAGTCAACAATAATATTAATAATAGCCTCATCTTATCCTCGCTAGGGTTACTTATAGACCACATAGAAATGGATATTATCGCTAAAATGATAACCATCCAGAGTTCCTCCACCATTGCTACGCCGATGCTTATAAATAGAACAAACATTATCTTTGGAAGCGGATGCATCTGATGCGCGAGAGATTTTCTTCTCTCATAACTGAATAATCTACGAAAGCCCGATAATCCTACAATCTTGAAAACCAAGTACGCTATAAGAGCTGGGAAAAATGTTAATAGTATAAAGAATACCATTATCGCGCTTATTATCTCTCTCACATTTGGAGGAATTACTGGAAATAAGTTTACGAGAAAGGAAAAGTCAATTTCATAACTCATTTTTTCTCACCAGCCATCTTTTCATACAAAATGGATTCTAAATCAGCTCCACATCTCCAGCAGTATTGAGAATTACTATATAAAGTAGCCCCACAAGAAGGGCAAGATAGTGGAATGCTTAGATCTATTCTGAACTTTTCTGGAATCATTATTCCAACCTTCTCGAGTTTGTCAAAGAATGTTATCTTAGCTTTCCGCTTATAATTTAGAATAACTAATCCCGCTGCTAACAGGCTAATGGGTATTGGATAAAAGCTTTCGGGGAAATATAATTTAACTGGAATATGCCGATACCATGAAAGATATAGAACATAAATAACATAGTTCAGAATCATTCCCAATACAATATCGTCAATTCTCTTAACCCAGTCAGCTACTATGGCCCAAGTAATAGCCCAAGCAATAATTACTGCTAGAAGATTTACTCCACTCGCAGCTTCGGGGTCTGAAATTAGTAACCACTGAACCACTCTGCTTACTGAAAGTGGCGCTTCCTTATATAAAGTAATAATCAGTCCAAAACGGGCTAGATGGAGTTCTCTAGAAAGAAACTGAATTATAACTAAGAGTATTGGTGCAGTAACGCCTCCTAACCATGCTGATCTTAGCGTGTCTTTGATGTTCATCCTCCTAACACCTCACTCCGCTTTTACTTTCTCCTTCAGCATATTTGCCAAGATTAAGATTAGCTCTTCCACTGTCAACACAGTCGGAACACCAAACTCTCCTAATTTATTTCCGATCCTAGTGACATAGGGTGGAGCTAGATGAGTCTTTGCTAATATGTCCTCACGAGAAAATACGGCTCTAGTCGGTCCATCAAGCAGAACACGTCCTTGCCTAAGAACTACCACTCTCTTAGCATATCTGGCTATTAAGTCCATGTCATGAGAGACAATAATCACCGTAGTACCTTTTCTATTCAGTTCCTCTAATAACTCAAGATACTTTTTTCTTGATCCATAGTCTTGCCCAGTAGTAGGTTCATCAGCTATTAAAATTTTAGGCCTCATCGCAAGAATTGATGCTACTGCTACTCTGTGTCGCTGACCTCTACTCAGGGCTCTTGGATGACGCCTCTCAAAACCCTTTAATCTCATCATTTCTAAGGCCTCCTCAACTCTTCTCTCTATCTCCTCCTTAGGTAACTTAAGGTTCTTAGGACCAAACGCTATTTCCTCCCAAACAGTATTCTGAAAGAGCATCAGATCCGGATTCTGAAAGATTAATCCCACCCTCTGAGAAAGCTCAGCCACTGGCATTTTTGTGACATCTCTTCCAAAAATTTTTACCATACCATGACTTGGCCTAAGAAGACCTAAGAGATGGAGGAGAAGCGTAGTTTTACCAGCTCCGTTTTGACCAATAATTCCAACGAATTCTCCCTTATATATGGTTAGACTAACCCCTCTGAGAGCTATTGTTCCATCTGGATACTGATGCCATAGATTCTGAATCTCTATCACTGGTTCCCTATCCCTAAGCTTTTCAAAATATTCAACCTCCTTAGAAAAAAGTTCCTGAGCATAATTATTCCGCTTTACTTTTCTCTTTTTAAGATACTTAATAAGAATCTCAGCTGCCTCATCTGGTGTGATGGGGACCGGCTCATCACTACTAATGAGCCCTTCGTTCTGTAAGCGAACTATTGTCTCTGCAGCCCAAGGAGGTCTGATACCAATACTATATAGAAGATCCGGATTCCCGAATATTTCTCTGGGAGGCCCATCAGCGATTATTTGACCATTATTCATCACCAATACTCTATCAGCATACTTTGCAACCTCTTCAAGCCGATGTTCTATGAGAATTATTAATGCATTAGTATCCTTTCGTAATTTAGCAATTGTCTTTAGAACTTCGCTGGCGCCTTGAGGATCAAGATTAGTAGTAGGCTCATCGAGAATAAGAATATCAGGCATCATAGCCATAGCTGATGCTATAGCAACTCTCTGCTTTTGACCCCCGGATAAACTCATCAAATCCTTATCAAGCAGATCCTCTATACCTGTAGCTTTTACAGCAAACTCTAACCTTCTAGCGATTTCTTCTCGAGGAAGCCTGAGGTTTTCAGGTCCGAAAACTACCTCATCCAGAACCGATAATGTAAAGAATTGTGTTTCTGGATCTTGAAAAACTGTAGCTACATGTGTAGCTATTTCTGCTAAGGATAAATTCTTAACGTCCTCTCCTAAAATTCTAACACTTCCTTTCCTTAACCCCTGGATTACATGAGGAATAATACCATTGATCGTATTTATTAGTGTCGTTTTACCACAACCACTTGGTCCGATGAGCAGAACAAACTCTCCTCTGCGAAACTTTAAATTTATGTTCTTAAGAACATATTCCTTAGATCCATGGTATCTAAATGATAAATTCTCGATTTCAAGTACTGTTTCTCCTCGCATCATGCATCAGCTCACGACCTGATCTACGAGTCCTACTCCTGGACGGTAAGTGATAACTAAACATATCCTCATTATTAATATTTATTGCAATTGCATATGAAGGAGTTTTATTACCTCATTTAGCTAAATTGCAGATGTGTTGTGTTAATATACACGTTGTACTTAACCTCATCTACGAGATTTGATTTATATTGTTAATAGGTTCATTAGTTATTTGCTCTTCTTAATGAATATGGAGGTATGATCCTTGCGGAAGCTATACATTCTTCTGATATTATCGCTCATAATCCTGCTACCAATTACTGGTGCTTTTCAGAGCCACCCACAAGCTGTTATGAGTTATTCTATAATATTCGAAGAGAAGAGTACTCGACCTCTAGGAAGTTTGGGAATTATAATTGTGATAGATGCTTTAAATAAGAGTTTACTTGAAGTAGCTAACCTAACTTGGATTCCCTGGTTAATGGATAATGGTATCACTATCTTAGATGCCAGAACCGTATTACCCTCAGCAACAACCGCTGCCCATGCTGCCATGATAACTGGAGCCCCCCCTGAAGTAAATGGGATCGTACATACTTATGCATATAATGCTACAGAATATCATAGCATGTTGCCGGACGAGTCTCCCATAAGTTATGGCTATATGGATATGTTAAGAGTTAAAACACTACTGGAGGCAGCTAAAGAAGCCAATGAGAAAGTTGCTCTTATAGTAAGTAAATCTAAGCTTGAACTAATGGCTGGAGTTTCACGAGCTGCTGATAAGATCCTAATTCTTCCCAGTGACGTAATTGGTCCAGGGGATCCCCATGATGCTTCCTACCCATTTGAAAAGCGGGTTATTAATGTAGAGTGGATCACTAATAAGACTCTTGAAACTCTTGATGAGTTCGCTCCATATATTATCGATGGAGAAAAGGCGTTAATAGTAGTTCATTATGGAGAGGTTGACTGGATTTCTGGAGCTCTCGGAGTTTTTCATCCAGATACTATCAAAATGGTTGAGATTCTTGATCAGGAGATTGGGAGAATAATTAATAAGATTATGGAATATAACTTATGGTCAAGAACCTTCTTCATCCTTACTACGGATCATAGTTTCGTAGATGTAGACATTAATAAGAACTTACTAGCTGGGGATATTACTCATCTCAGCGCTATTCATGCAGAACATATTCTTGTGGAGACAGCTGGTTTGTCCCTATTCATATACTTAAAACATCCAGAAGAGCTTCAGAAAGTCGTTAATGAGCTCTCTCAATACCCATGGGTTCGCGGAATATGGACACGATATCCCGTGGAAAATGCTAGCGGTACCTTAGCAGATATCGGTTTGAATATTGACTATGCCGGAGATATTTTCCTAGACATTAGACCCCCATATTATGCTTCCAGATACTTATCAGTGGGGGCTCATGGAGGAACAGCTACATGTGTCGTCCCAATAATATTCGCTGGAGGAACTGTCAAAAAAGGTGTTACTATTTCTAATGTCACTATAATGCATATCGGAGCAACAATGGCTAAATTCCTAAATGTGACTCTCCCGAATGCTACTGTTGAAGCTCTTGATATCTTATTACCAACTGCTTCCGTATCTGCCTCAGTAGAGCCAGGAATTGCTCAACCGGGTCAACAGATATTCTTAAGAGTGAACTATTCACTGTCAGAAACTGTGGAAAGTGCAAAGCTCTTTGTTGATATTATCGATATTAATGGCAGTGTTTACTCATCTACTTCTAAGAATATTACTGCGCTAAGCGGATCAGAAACGTTTGTCATCACAATTAGTGCTGAGGGCTCCTATAATTTCCGAGTATATATTATAGATCCTCAGAATAATGTCTTAGGAGGAACAACTCTCCCAGTATTAGTTGTGAAAATAGAGAAAGCAAAGGCTCCCATATGGCCCATAGTTGGGTCGCTTCTGATAACTATAGTCCTCTCTGGAATCTTGATTTACATACCTCTTTACATAAGAAAACGAAAAGAACTTCACGAATATACTTAACATCAAATTTTTCAAAGCCTTTTATTTCTCATATCCTGTTTTTAGCTTTTATCAAATATCAAGAAATGAAGATGATAGCAATGTATCCTTTCTATAAGCGGAAAATATTCCTTCTCATTATCTTATCATATATTCTCCTGGTAGCATCTCCACTAGCACTTTTATCCGGGAGTATTCCTCAGTTAGAGAATAATCTTGCAGTAGCGGATGCTGTGAGGAGCTCTCTCTTATACCTCTTTGATACAATTTTAGTGATTTTCCTTACGGTAGTCCCCATTGGATTACTCGTTATTGGTGGATCTAGGAGAAGGTTAAAGCGCCTTGGCGCCCTATCGATAATGATTCTGATAATTCTTTCGTATTCTCCTGTAATAATGGGGACTAGCTCGCAGGCAATTCCCGAAAGAGAAAATCCCTTAGCTTCAAAAGTTTTCATAATAACATTTGATGGTACAAGAGCTGATGCGTTCTGGCAGTATGCAGAGTTCATCATAAATCATAGAGACGAGGGGGCTTGGGCTTATAGGATAGTCTGCACATACCCGACAATAACCTATCCTAATCATGTATCTCTTTTTACTGGTACTTGGCCCCAGATCCATGGTACAGAACTAAATGCGGGTGGCGAGTATTCTAGTCAGCAATTCATTCTTAGACGATATAGACCACCTAGAGCTGAGGATATCTTTGAGGTAGCGGAGAAATATAACATTGTAACTGCAATTTTCTCAGCACCAGTTACTTTAGCAAGCATCCTCGGAGGAGAATCAACATATCGATTTACCGGAGGAGAAGGAGAAGAAATGATGCAAAGAACTCTAAACTTTTTGAACGATCATAGAACTGAGATCGAGGCTAAAGGTCTTCTCGCTTGGATACATTTAATTGATCCTGATGCGGCTGGACACCAGGGAGGATCCGACTCATATCTATATCACTCAGCCATAAGAAGAATGGCTGATTTAGTTGGAGCACTATACCAGAAGATTCACGAGCTAGGATGGGAAAATGACACTGTAATTATAGTAACCGCCGATCATGGAATGATTGGTAATAGACATTATGGTGTATGGCCTCCCTTAGTCATAGATGTACCGTTATGGATGTGGGGGAAACCATTTAGATCAGGTTTAAGGCTTGGAGGAGGCCGAATAATTGATATAGCCCCTACCGTAGCATTTATCTTGGGTATCCCACCACCTCGGGAGTCGGAAGGAATAGTTCTATATAGAGCTTTTAATGAGTCGTACGTGAAGGAAAAACGTGGTGAGATCGATATTGAGACCCTCGCATTAAAATCTTTAAAATCGGCACTAGCCGTTGAGTATACTGAAATACTAAAATGGGGATTAGCCACACTCACAATGGCTTGGATTACATTATTAGTCTTATTATTTGCGTTCAGAGATTTTAAGAAATTACGAAAGGAATTGATAAGAAGAAAGTCTATGTGACCTCTCTTTGAAGCACCTCTATGAGAAAGTCTATTAATTCTTGGTAAAATCTTTTACTATCTCTTTTTTCCTTAGAAAATTCTTCTATAGTTACGTTAAATGCTCTGAAGAATTCATCAAAGATCCAATAGCATATTGAAGAGATATCGCTTCTATTTTCAACAATTATTGTACTAATAGATTTCCTCTTAACAAGCTCTAACAATTTTTGTAGACCAGGTCTTTTTGAACAAATTCCTCCACCAGTATCAACTATTACATCTAGAATATACAAGCCCCTTTCCTTTGCGAATTTTTTTAGCTTTTCAATTCTCTTGTTAACGATATTATTATCTTCACCTGGATACATTCGTACATAGATCACTGCTCTAAACCTTCTATCAACTATCTCTTCCTGTTGTAAAATCCGTTTTATCTCAGATAATGGATAGCGAAATCTCCCTCCAGGAGTCCTTATATATTTAATCTTACCACTCTTAGCCCATCTGTAAAGAGTCAGAGGATGCACACCTAGTAGCTCGGCAGCCTTTTTAGGCGTTAGATAAATCTCCTCTTCACTCATAGTAAGCACCATCAAAAGAAGAGTAAGATTAAATATCTATCTTACTGGGGATTAATGTATTATATTTGATGTACTATGTTTGGTAATCATACTTAAGTGCAAAAGAATTCATTACACATCATACCGTGTGAAACGATATATGAGAACATTGTTATTGGGCAGAAATCAAATATAACCCCTTCTCAGTGATAATATAGTATACTCTCTTTCTCTTCCCCATTACCCGCTCTGATCTGGTAACTAGTCCGAGTTTTTCTAATTCTTCTAAGTGTTGATATAAGGTGGGTAATGAAATATTTACTCCATGCTCTTGAAGCTTTTTCCTGAGATCATATCCATAGTAGGGCTTTTCTTTAAGTAGTTGCAAGATCTTTATCTTTGTCGCTCCTATCCTAGCAACTTTCTTTCTAGTGGCTACAGCTCTTATTAATTCCCCTATGTCCTTTCTATGTTCTAACATCTGAATTATTGTTCTCGGAACTTTTAATCCCGCCCCCGTAATCACTGCTATAACAGTATCCTTATTATCGATTTCTCCAAGATTATAGAGATATCCTATCCCAGCTATGGCTACCGCACTCGCTGGCTCTGAGAAAATACCCTCTGTTTTAGCTAAGTTTTTTACGGCTTCTATAACGCTCTTTTTATCCACACTATAGCCTTTTATCTCTCCTCTCTTGATAAGTTTGAGAGCATAATTTGCCAAATCTGTATCCTCAATTAGTAGATCTCCAGCTATAACTTTTCTAAACTCCTTAACACTCTCAAGTTTCTTAATAATTCCTTTCGAGGCTTTGATGAGAGAGTCTTGCCCCTTGATTTGCATACCAACTATTCTAGGTTCATTCTCTATTAGCCCAGCATACTTAAGTTCTCTAACGGCCTTGAGAATCATTGATGCTAATCCTCCATTACCCATCGGTACAATTATAAAGTCGGGTTCAGCCCATCTTAGTTGCTCCAGAATTTCAAAGCCAATTGTCTTTACTCCCTCTAAATAGAAGGGGCTTGAAGGCTTAAATACATAAGTCTCTAACTTATGAGAGTCAGCTAAGGACGATGCTTCAATGAAATTATTGGTGAGTATTATCTTTGCTCCATACATAGCCATCTGATATAATTTTCCCATTTCAATATTTTTAGGCACGTATATAACTGCTTCCACATTAGCCCTAGCCGCATATGCTGCGAGAGAAGCCCCAGTGTCTCCTCTGGTAGCACAAATCACTTTTCTTACTCCATAACTTAATAACTTAGAAATTTCTAGGCTAGTTCCTCTATCCGTAAATGATCCAGTTGGGTTTCGAGTTTCATCTTTAAGATAAATATTCTTTACATTAATGATTTTTCCTAATCTCTCGGCCCTCAAAAGTGGCGTGAAACCCTCTAAAAGCGATACTATTTTTTCTCTACGAGATATCGGTAATAGATCCATGTACCGCCATAGACTTGGAATATCTCTTAGCGTTAATTTATACTCCTTATAAACAATCTGTAGTAAACCCCCACAATATGGACATCTAGTAAGTAACACATCTTGCTCATATTTTCGACCACATTCTATACACGTATAAATGGGAAAATTCATGCTCCCTCCGCCCAGACTTCGCCAATATATAGGTTTTTTCCTATATATTCAACGAATATAGCTCCTGCTCAATAAAAACATTGTTGGTGGTTATCATGGAGAAAGAAATTGGCCCAATAGAAATTGCTTCATCCGTCATTTTTACAGCTATCGTTTTCTTATTCACAGTATTCTTCGCGATAGCAACCCCAGCAACACAGGGTTTCTTCAATTTCGGTGAGATAGGGGTTTATATCTCTGCATTAATTGGTGGGCCTATAGTTGGAGCAATCGCTGGAGGTTTAGGATCAGCACTCGCTGATCTTTTTCTAGGATACGCTCATTATGCGCCAGGAACATTTGTAATAAAGGGTATTGAGGGATTTCTAGCTGGATACCTTTTCCATAATCTGAGAAGAATGGGGAGGGAACTGCGCCTTGTGCTAGGCTTTATTGTCTCCCTAATAATAGGTTATGTACTTCTTTACCACGGAGCAAAGGGTTTATCCCTTATCTTAGAAATAGGAGGCAAGGTTTACTCTTTATCATTGCCACTATGGATTATTGCCTTAATAGTAATTCTTTTGGGATTCGCTCTGATATACACAGGGGCGCGAGGAGACGTGTTCTCCATAATGGCTTTGTCATGCTTAATAGCAGGAGTTGAAATGGTATTAGGGTATTACTTATATGAGGCAGTAGTCCTAGGATATGGATTCATGACTGCAGCTGTGGAGCTTCCAGTTAATATTGGTCAGGCCACTATAGGTACGGCAGTTGGAGTACCGACTGTAAGGGCATTAATGGAGATGGGAGTTAGTGTTAGTGGTGAAGAATCTTTACGTGAAATATCCTGAAACCACCGAATATGCACTCAAAAACATTTCTTTTTCATCCACGCCTGGGGAACTTGTCTTAATTGCGGGTCCTAGTGGGAGTGGAAAAACCACTCTTGCTAGAGCTATAGCTGGTTTTATTCCATCTTTTTACAAGGCTGAAATCTCTGGCGAAATAAAATTGTTTAATAGAGATCCGATTTCCGAGGGAATTTCATCCTTACGCGGAATAGTAGGTTTTGTTGGCCAGAATCCAGAAATGTTCGTGACTTCTTTAACGGTTTTGGAAGAGATCGCATTACCCCTAATTAATCTAGGGTATCCAAAGGAATACATTTTAAAGCGTGTTAAAGAGGTAGCTAGAGATCTTGGTATATGCGATCTACTAGATAGATTAACCCTAGAATTGAGTGCTGGGCAACTCCAGAAAGTATCTATCGCTTCTGCATTAGCTTTAAATCCGAAGGTGCTTGTACTTGATGAACCTCTAGCTAGGCTGGACAAAATTTCTTCTAGATTTATTTCTAGTTTGCTGAAAAAAATAGCTAGGAAGAGCAAAATCGTGCTTGTTTTTGAGCATCATCTAGATGAGATCCTCCCCTTGGCAGATAAAGTAATAGTGCTCAATCGAGGAAAGAAGATGTGCGAGGGAACACCACGAGAAGTCGTGAAACATCTCCTTAATATTGATGTTCCCGAAATAACTGAGGCATTTTATCTCGCCGGTTTTAAGAATCTCCCAATTAGTGTTATGGAGGCTGTTAAGCATTATGATTCGATTAAAAAACGTCTGGTTTAGATATCCTAGGAGCATAGATTGGTGCATTAAGGACATCACAGCAAAGATAGGTACTGGCATAACAGCTATTACAGGTCCTAACGGCTCTGGAAAAACCACCTTATTAAGACTAATTGCTGGTTTTTATAAGCCTCAAAAAGGTTATATAGAAGTTTTCGGGAAAAAGATCTCTTCATATACTGATAATCTCGGAACTGTTATCTATATACCTTCAAATCCTCGGGTCTTCACGGTAGGTCCTACTGTCAAAAAGGATATTGAGAAAATAATAACCTCTTTTAAAAGTAGATATAATGTTAATGAAATCTTAGATTTATTCAACCTAAGAGAGCTGGCTAATAGAAAAATTTTCCAATTAAGCGAGGGAGAACATCGTCTTCTGGCATTAGCATCTGCAATAGCATCTGACGCAAAAGTAATTCTTATGGATGAGCCTACCGTTGGTTTAGATAAGACATTTCGCGAAGTACTTTTAACAGTATTAAGGAAGATGGGAGAAAAGAAAATAATTTTGATCGCAACAAATGACTTACGCCTCGCTAGTAGAGCTGACGATATTTTATTAATCATTAACGGTAAACTTGTTACATCTGGAAAACCTCAGGAGATTTACTATACCGAGAAATTCATAAGAAAAGTTGGAATTTCGGAAATCGTCGAGTTCTGTACCTATGTTGGGCTCTCTAGAATTGTTTCCCCGCAAGAACTCGCCGAGCATTTACGCTCATTGGTGACAAAAAATGTTTAGGGAAATATATTATGCATTCTCCCTTACAAAAAGGGCGACGACTGTGCACAAGACACATCCTTTGCTCAAATTAAGCGGGTTACTAATAGTTTTTCTAGTGGCCGTATTATCCCACATAAAGTTATTACTCATCATCATCCTTATTAATCTGGTTGAGGCACTGATCTCAGAAAGTCTTGATAACTTATATAGAACGATTAGAGCCCTCCTCTTACCTATTCTACTTATAGGATTTTTTGCGAGCATTTTCTACAATATCTATCGTGCTATAGAAATAATTCTTAGAGTAATAGCTATCGCTTGGGCATTCTCACTATTTGCAGCAACCACGCCTCCCTCTGAGTTATCTATTAGTTTAGAAAGAATAGGCTTGCCAACAAAAGTTGTTATCATTCCAGAGTTAGCCCTGAAGGTCATTCCATACATAGCGATAGATATTCAGCAGACTTTAGAATCTCTGATCCTCCGTAAAGAAGTAAAACCCGCGAAACCATTTCCCAAGGGAATATCAAAAGCACTAGCCGTAATTATTCTCTCCGGGATAAAAAGAAGTTATGCCCTAGCCGAGGCTCTGCTAGCAAAGTTCTATGGTATCGCAGGAAAAAGAACAAATATATATGACTATAAAGTAACGAGTTATGGTATTGCTCAGCTTCTCGTGAAAATTAGCCTAATTATTCTTCTACTACTTCAATAATATAGCCCTCCTCAAAACCTCCTCTCTTCACTTTCTTTACTTCTTTAATCCGTAATATTTGATTCCATGACCATCCTCTTACCCTGCAGATAGTTTCAATAACCTCTAAAATATCCGCAAGTTCTTCCATAGATTGACTTGAGATAAACTCTTTTACCTCTTCTTGAAGTTTTTCTAAGAGATATTTAAAGAGTTCATCTTTTTCAACTCTTCTTAATATAAACCTCCTGCCCTCTTTCCTCATTATCCCAGGTATTTTGTCTCTCACAAGCTTCTTTTTCATAAATGCCATCTCCCCAAATATAGAAGAAAGCTTTGAAAGACTATATTCTATAATGAGACAAACTATATTAAATTAGAATATCTATCCCTCTTAATGCAATGTATCACTGAGTTGAAGAAAATGGAAGAAAAAAAGAGAATTATAAATGATCTTAAAAAAATTGTTGGAGATGAGTATGTAGAGACAGATGAATTGGCCATAAGACTTTATGCTAAGGAAGCTTCTGGTTTAGAAGCTAAAGCCCTCGCAGTGGTATTTCCGCAAACAACAAAGGAGATCTCGGAGATTCTCAGCTACGCGTATGAGAAAGATCTAAAAATCTATCCCCAGGGAGCTAGTACTGATTTAGCTGGCGCTACAACTCCAGAAGAAGAGGGAATAATATTAGTCTTTGACCGGATGAATAAGATAAAGGAGTATAGTATAGTTGATAGTTACATTGTAGCGGAGGCAGGAGCAAGGCTCATGGAGATAAATGATCTTCTCGCGAAAGAGCATTATATGTTCCCAGTTGATCCAGCGTCTCAAAAATCCGTTACAGTGGGTGGGATAATAAATTCTGGAGCAGGAGGAATGAGGGGAGCAAAATATGGAACAATGAGAGAGTGGGTCATGGAGCTGGAGATAGTTCTACCAGATGCTGAAGGAACAATACTAAGAATAGGATGCAAAACAACGAAATGTCGCCAGGGCTATGATTTGGTGCGATTAATAGTAGGTAGCGAAGGAACACTAGCTGTTGTCACGGAGGCCACACTTAAGATAACGCCAATGCCCGAAAATGTTGTGACGGGAGTGGGCTTTTTTGATACTTTAGAGAAGGCAATGGATGCGGTAGTAGGAATAAAGAAAGCTAGGATAACCCCCTATATTATGGAATTCCTTGATGAGAAAACTGTTGAGATAGGAAAACAAGGCCTCAATCTGGAGTGGGAAGCTAGGGGACATATGGTGCTAATAAGTGTTGATGGCCCCATAGAAGCTGCAGAGAAGTATGCTAAGATAATTGAGGAGAATATGCACAAAGCAGGAGCAACTAATATAATGATAGCTCATTCTCAAGAGGAAGCTGAAAAGCTAAGACTATTTGATTTAAGAAGAGCCTGTTATCCATCTGCAATACAGCTGGCGGCACAGTCTATGAGAGGCCCAGAATCCAAACCTTTCGTTGCCATCGAAGATATCGCTGTCCCGCCCTCTCGATTACCAGAAGCTGTAAAAAGATTAAGAAACCTTGAGAAAAAATATAATCTCCCACTCGTCATCTTCGGCCATGTAGGTGATGGTAATCTCCACCCAACAACATGGGTTGATGCTTCTGATGAAAATGCTAAGAAACGCTTATGGGAAATGTTTTATGAAATAATGGATATCGCGCTAGAATTGGGTGGCACGATCAGTGCTGAACATGGAATAGGCACGTTAAAAAAGAAAGGGTTAAGAAAAGAATTTGAAGTGAAGAAATCGCTGAAAGCCTTGGAATTGATGCGAGAGATAAAGAGAGCATTTGATCCAAAGAATATTCTCAACCCAGGAAAAGTGATATAAGCGGTGAAGTAGCAATGGTTTCTAAGGATGATACATGGGAAAGGATATACAGAGAGCTAGCGAAGTGCGCCTACTGTGGATTCTGCGAGTATGCCTGTCCAACGATAAAATATGGAGACTTTAGACGCCAATATGGCCCGCGTGGTAGGGTAAACGCTATTCTATTCGCTATGCGTCAGGGGATTATAACAATTGAGAGCATTCATTCCATCTTTACATGCTTAGAATGTGGCGCATGCACGCTTCACTGTCCGGCTAAGATAGATGTTGCTAAGGCTGTTAGATACTTTAGAGCTCTCTTAATTAGCGGGAGAGTAGAAATTCCAGAGAGAATTGCAAAACATGTTCCCTCAATTAAGAGGAGGTAAAGAACTGTGATCCCACTCCATCCCGTTTTCTCTATAATTGTGAATAACATAAGAAGAACAGCCTTTCCATTCCCCCTTAATAAAAGAGATTGTTTTAAATGGGCTGAGGAACTCAAAATCCCACGACACGGAGAAGTTTTTCTCTATACTTCATGTCTTTACCAGCTAATACCATATATCAATGCGATAACCCGCTGGTTAGAGAGAGCTGAACATTCGTCCATAATCAAAACGGGGCTCAGACTCTTAGGGAGATTTCCGTCCCTTAGTTCTCTATCACGAATTATCATAAGACCAGATAGGAGAGAGATTGAGAGATTCGTTCAGATCCCCAAGAAAATCGCCGAAGTATTAACCAAACTCGGTGTTAATTTTGCATCACTCTATGATAATGACATCTACTCAGGAGCTTTACTCTATGATTTAGGTCTTGATGATTATTTCCAAGAACATGCAGAAAGAGTATACAAAATATTTCGAGAAAACAATGTGAAGAAAGTTATTACTATTGATCCTCATACCACTTACATATTAAAGAACATTTACCCAGAGTTCATTGATGGATTCGACATAGAAGTTGAATCCTACCTAGAAGTATTAGTGGAGAAAATCGGGAATAAGAGTGAGAAATCCGAAAAAATAACGATTCATGACCCTTGTCTTTATGCTAGAGAATTAGGAATAATAAATGAGCCTAGAAGGATTTTGGAAAGCTTAGGATTCGAGATAGAAGAAGCAAAGCATTCCAGAATACATACAATGTGTTGTGGTGGTCCAATAGAATCTATAGCACCTGAAATGTCCCGGAAAATTGCTAAGGCTAGGCTAATGGAGTTATCTCAAAAATCAAAGAAAATCGTAGCTATGTGCCCTATATGCATAGCTAATCTTAGGAGACACGCAGAAGAGGGTCTTGAAATAGTTGATATTTCTGAGCTCATATTCGATAGGATGATGAAATAGGCTAATTTCTACTGAATCCATCCATTTTTGAAGTTTAACTATACCTATTATACCTCAATTTTTATTATTCAGATAGTTTAGATCTGACTCAGAGCTTTAGAGGGTTTTTAATATGGATGTTTTGAAGGAAAAAAGAAAGATTAGTGAAGAGTTAAGACCATTCTTTAGACCTAAATCAATTGCTGTAATTGGTGCTTCTCATAAAGAGGGATCACCTGGTAATGTTATTTTCCACAATTTAATAGCTAATTACAGAGAAGGGAGACTGAAGGCACGAGTATATGGAGTAAATATTAAGGGAGGAGAATTATTTGGTGAGAAACTCTATAAGTCCATTCTTGATGTTCCGGAGGCGGTAGAACATGCTATAATAGTAATTCCTGCTAAGTTTGTGCCAGATGCAATAGAGGAGTGTGGCAAGAAGGGAGTTAAGGTAGCTACCATCATTTCCGGAGGCTTCTCAGAAGTTGGAAATTTTGAGCTTGAAAGAAAAGTGTTAGAGAATGCAAGAAAATATGGTATAAGAATAATAGGTCCTAATGGTCTTGGAATATTCGATGCTTATTCTGGAGTCGATACTCTTTTCATACCAGAAAAGAAAGAGACTGATGAGGGCTTAAAGATTAATATGCCGAGGCCAAAAGCTGGTTTCATCTCGTTCTTATCCCAGAGCGGAGCGCTTGGTGATGCTGTTTTAGACTACATGTATGGAGAAAATTTAGGAATCTCCAAGTTTATTAGTTGGGGTAATAAAATAGACGTGGATGAAAGCGAAATGCTACTCTATCTGATGGATGATGAAACTACTAGAGTTGTCATCATGTATATAGAGGCGATAAGAAAAGAAGGACAAAAACTTGTCATAGTAGGTAAAGAATTCTCGAAAAAGAAGCCCATAGTCGTTTTAAAGGGTGGTGTGACAGCAGCCGGCGCTAGGGCCACCTGGAGTCATACTGCTTCCCTCGCTGGTAATGTGAGAATTTATGAAGCAGCTTTTAGGGAGATGGGGGCATTAATCGCGGAGAATCTGCTAGAACTGCTGGATATGGCTAAGGCTTTATCTCTTCAACCTCCCGCTAAAGGAAGAAATATTGGAATAGTCACTAATGGGGGAGGCCCAGGTATCCTAGTTAGCGATTTCGCCGAGAAAGCCGGTCTTAGGGTACCCAAATTATCCAAAGAAACTATTGAGGAACTCAAAAAATATGTGAATGAGGGCATTATTCCTCCAATAGCTACGTTTCCTAATCCAATAGATCTCAGTGGAAGCGCTACTGATGAATCATATGTTGTTGCTACTGAAACTCTCTTACAAGATCCCAGCATTGATCTTGTAATAGTACTTGCATTGCATCATCCTCCTACAATAACTAAGGATATGCCTAGAAAGATGATTAAGGTAATCAAGGATTATCAGAAACCAACACTCGTAATAGATATGGGTAGTGCTGAGGTTTCAGTATGGGTGCGTAAACAATTTGATGATGCAGGGATACCTTCTTATCCTTTACCAGAGAGAGCAATTTATGGTGCGAAAGCTCTTGTGGAGTACGGTATGTGGTTAAAGAAGAATGGAGTATTAGAGAAACATCTTGAAGAATGGCATCCCGCGATTTAGGATGATTATGTACCATTGTTTACATATATTTTAAATACAGATTATTGATGCAGGATGTTAATTCGTTGAAATACTATAGGTGTTTAATGATGAATCACGAAAACTTCTTCAAATCCCCTATTGTGCTACGTAGAATTGTAGGCTTTCTTATACTCGATATATTGCTTCGAGGGGATTACCATGGTTATGATTTGTGGAAAAAACTTGAAGAAATTTTGGGCACTAAGATTCCTCATCCAATTGTTTACAAAATACTAAAAGAATTTGAAGAAATGGGCTTAGTTGTGGGTAGATGGGTCTCGGCAAAATCTGGTCCAGCGCGGAAGATTTATTCTATAACAATTGATGGCGTAATGATTTTGAAGCATAATTTAGAGCTCTTTAGAAAAATTAGGGACTTGCTTAGCACAATCATCGAACATGTTGAATCTGTTGATCTAAACTCTTTTTCGAAATCCCGGTCATAAGTTTTTTCAATAATTCTCTCGCCGACCTCGTTAAATTCAATTTCATTGCATCTTTTATCCGCACCCATTTGGCCTCTAATACATCTCCCCCAGGCTTTGGTTCTTCCTCATTCACCACTTTAACAAAATAATCTAAGATTATGTAATGGTATCTTACCCGCCCTTCATCATCCTTAATAATGGCTTGTGTTATGTGATATAGATTCAGTACTTCGCATTCTAGGCCTGTTTCCTCCTTAAACTCTCTGCGAACAGCATCCTCTATTCTTTCACCAACCTCTATTACTCCTCCCGGAATACTCCAAAAACCCTTTGCTGGAGGGGAACCCCTTCTAACTAGTAGGATCTTACCATTTGATATAGCAATTGCACCAACTGCGGGTATGGGGTATTCTGGATACTCTCTCGTCACTGGAATCCCCCTCTAGCGCATCACACATATAGTCTAGATTAAAAATTTGTAAAAATCCTCAGTATCTACACTATCAATTTTAGATTCTTCAAATGTTCTATCCTCTAGGAGGGATACTAGTGAAGAGAATAGTTATTGCGCTAGGTGGGAATGCTCTTCTGCGAAAGGGCCAGAGAGGAACGTATGAAGAGCAATTAGAAAACGCCCGGAGAACAGCTAAGTTTCTGGCTGATATCGTACAAGAAGGGTATGAGGTAGTGATAACTCATGGCAATGGGCCACAAGTCGGGGCTAAGATGCTCCAATACGAGTACGCGAAAAAACATGTCCCTCCGTTCCCACTTGATGTAGCTAATGCAGAGACTCAAGCACTCATTGGTTACATGATACAGCAATGCTTGAGGAATGAGCTAATGCGAAGAGGAATTGATAGAGATGTTGCCACAATCGTGACCCAAGTTGTTGTTGATCCTGACGACCCAGCTTTTCAGAACCCAACCAAATACATTGGTCCTTACTATACAGAAGAAGAAGCAAAGATACTCATGAGGGAGAAGGGATGGGTAATGAAACCTGATCCCAGAGGTGGGTGGAGAAGAGTTGTACCCTCACCAGATCCTAAAGATGTTGTTGAGAAGAATACTGTTGTAAAGCTGGTTAATCAAGGAGTCATTGTTATTACTGTTGGTGGTGGGGGTATTCCAGTCATAAAGACCCCTGATGGGTATAAGGGTGTAGAGGCTGTTATTGATAAAGATTTAGCATCTGCTTTAATTGCTAAGATTGTTAAAGCAGATACGATGCTGATACTAACGGATGTTGAGAAAGTTATGCTTAATTATGGGAAGGAGAACCAGATTCCTATTGATAAAATGACGGTGAGTGAGGCTGAGAAATATTATCGAGAAGGACATTTTCCCCCAGGGAGCATGGGTCCTAAAGTATTGGCTATTATAAGGTTTATTAGAAATGGTGGAGAACTGGGAATCATTGCACATCTCGAGAAAGCCGCTGATGCTTTAAAAGGTAAAAGCGGAACATTTGTTATACCTGATCCTCAGTAATCTTAAATAGCGCTTTCAGGGGTAATAGGTGATGTCTCCCCTCTGTTGCTCACTTGATGATGCTATTGATATTTTTGATAAGTTTTCGAAATATATTCATGGAAAAATTGATCGAATAGGTGTCTTCGACAACTTTTATGTTGTAGAAACACTCAATGCCTATGCATTCTTAATCTCACTTAATGATGCACCAGAACCAATTGATCTTGGCTATGCTCTTGGCTTTAATACATTACCAGATTTTATTAAACAATATGGACTAGAAAAGGCAGAGGGATATTACGTTCCTTTAAACACGCTAGTACTGCTAGTAGCGCCTAAGGAGAAATGTTTGGGAGAGCTTAGGATTAAGATCCCTCGAAAGGAAAGGATGATGTTTGCTGATCCTCTTCAAGAAAGCCTTTATGAAATCTTAGATACCGCTGATGCGTATATTAGGTATCGTGGAAAAATTATCGGATGCTTCTCTGTAGCGGCTATATCACCATTAGCGGAAATAGCTATAGAGGAGCTATCAAAACGATTTAAAGCTGCCTCATTCGAAGCAATTGATGAAAAAAGAATATCAACTAGTTGGCGCGTAAGATTTGAGTTCGGCGTTAAACCTCTCTTTATAAACAATGCTGTCTTAGATCTAGAGAAATTAGAAATTGATTTGGCAAATTCTTATCTTAAGTTGGATGAGGAGGAGGAAGCTGTTAGGAGTTTGTTAATAGGTTTGAAATATCAGAGAAAGGAAATACTTGTTAAGACGATAAGCGATGAAAGTAGGGGTTATGGGAAAATAATTGCGTATGATATTCCCTTAGTAAAAGGTTACGCGAAAATTATTTTAACAAGAAATATAGGTAATGCTAAGAAAATTGAGGGGGTAGAGGATTACGCTACTAAAGTCCTATTATGTTTGGTTTCTAAGCAGGAAAGAATTAAAAAAGATTCTAAGGAGATTTCTTGTAGCAAAGTGAAAGTTAAGAGAAGTAAGATAAAGAAAGAGTTTTTAAGATTCTTATTGAAGGGATTAAAGGAGAGATTAGCGGTAAAGAATGTAAATGAATTTAAGGTTTCGTTTAAAAATGTCAAAGGTTCTGGGTTTATACTCGTTCGGGACAATATATCCATACTCGTATTTCAGCACTAGATGCATGAGATACCAAGAAGTTTCTGGAAAAGAGCGAAGAGTTTGGGATCTTTTTCTTTTAGATAACTTAATTGATCACAAACGAAGTTAACCCCCTTTTTTCTTAATAACCTCTTGAACGATTCTGTCATGTTAATAATCATTTCCACGCTTTCTTTCAGAACGGTCAATGCTTCTTTATCACTAAATCCTAGAACTTGGAGAATTTTCCTCTGAAAAAAATCTGCCTCCTCCACCCAATTTAGCTCTACTAAAGGACCAATACGTAGCCTCAAAGGTATTCTGCCAAATATTTCTCTAAGAAGGAATTTCAGATCTTTCTCCACGGTAGCTGGGATATTTACCACTCTATTAGGTTCAGTAATAGCATAATAGAGAATCATTGCGAGATTTTTCAAGCCGATCTCTTTTCTTATTCTAGCTACGATATTTAATCGTGGTGCAATTCTTATTGGTGGAATTTTATCAATTACCTGCAAAACAAAAGTCTTTCCCATAAGAAATATTATGACAAAGTGATCATTATGATCAATTGCATATTCTCGGAGACCACGTCCAAAGAGAAGCGGTACAGATCGCTTACACCTTTTACAAATAGCAAAATGTTCGGCCTTAACCCGCTCAGGATCTATTAATTTATATGCATTTATGTCCCTAGCTACTCCATACTTATCGAACTTTATGACTACTATGTGATCATCGTGCTTTATACCCACCAATTTTAATCCTGGTTGGGAAGGAGCATAAATTCTAACGACCCGTACTGGCCTTTGGCATGTTGGGCAGATTAATGAGACATAATCCTCAATTAGCGTTGTATTCATTATGATCAACCTTAAACTCCTTTATCCCTTAACTCCTCAGCAACATCATAAAGCATCTTCAGAAAAATTTCTATTCCCTCACCAGTTAAAGCGGATACTTCAAGATAACCTCTCAGATTAATAACCCTTTTCATTTCCTCAAGAGACTCTTGAATAAAATCATCGGGAAGCATCTTTATGTCCTTCTTATTCCCCAAAACAATGCATGGAACATCATTTAACGCTTGCTTTACATACATACTCCATTCCTTAACAAGATTTATTAGTGATTGAGGATTTGAGAGATCAAATACTAAAACCACTATATGTGAGCCCCGGAAAAAGGGGAGTATAACATCACGAAAATGCTTCTGGCCACTAAAATCCCAGAAAATAAGCTCGATATTTCGATCCGTTATGCTTTCTATAAAAACTCCTTTTGTCTTCTCAACAAGTGTTATATCTGGATGACCCATTATCCTATATATAAGAGAAGTTTTACCCGAGCCCGCATCCCCAGCAACAGCAACTTTATACCTTTTAAAAGGCTTATTCATTACATGCACCAGAGATTTCAAAATAATTCATTAAAAGGTACTTATGTCTCTTAGGCGCTCGAGAGATCATCCATATCATGTAATATTCACATTAAGAAATTTACTATTCACTACTGTTCCTTAAAATGAGAAGAAAATGATTAATAATTCCTTCCATGCCGGTGTTTAGAGACGTAGAGAACACAATTCGTCGTTGTATTATGAGTTTTGCCCCCAACTTCTGGCTTAAAACTTTTTGAAAAGTTCAGAGATCATCTTGTTTTAGGCGATGACTAGGTAATAGGGAATATTAAATATACTATATGCTAAAG
>Ga0190311_1000032_pt1 | contig 50283 bp, 94 predicted proteins | sample 48700789_MG_FD_165037 | JGI IMG/M metagenome (GOLD analysis project Ga0190311, IMG submission 165037) | Hydrothermal vent sediment bacterial communities from Southern Trench, Guaymas Basin, Mexico - 4870-07-8-9_MG | ecosystem: Environmental > Aquatic > Marine > Hydrothermal vents > Sediment ...
CTTTTTGAGGAGAACTCCGATTTTTTCTTGCATGCTATCACCTCCATAATATTTCTGTCATGTCTTTTATTTTCTTGCAGATTTGTTTTAGGTATTTGTTTATTCCTTTTCGTGCGGTTTCGTATTTGATTTCCTTGTTTTTGAGTTTTCTTAGGTAGTTGTCGATTTTTTCGAGTTCTTTTGAGATGAGGAAGGCATATTTTATGTCTCCTAAGCATCTTAGTGGGAGTTCTAGTTTGATTGCTTTTCTCATGATTTCGACGAGAGTTGTAAAGTCGCTTATTTCATTTAGTTTTGTCTGAAGTTCTAGTGCTTCGGGAATATCTCCTTGTTGAGTGAATGTCTCGTGCCATTTTCGGTATGTCTTGATGATTTTGAGTTCTTTTTCGTTAAAGTGTTTTCGTATTTCTTCCTCGGGAAGTCTCCATAATGTTTCGAATTGTGAGAGAAGTTCTGTAGCGTTTAATATTTCGCCTTCGGTTATAATGTCGTGGAGTTCGGTGAGGGCGACTAAAATGTCGAATTTTGCGCCTTCGCAAGTTTCGGGAGATAAAGCAATTACTTCTATTTTTCTTATTTCTTATCACCTCCAGAGTATTTCTGTTATGCCTTCTAGTTTTTCGCAGATTTGGTTTAGGTATTTTCTTATTGCTTTTCTGGCGGTTTCGTATTTGATTTGTCCTTTTTCGAGTTTTGTTAGGTAGGTGTTGATTTTTTCGAGTTCTTTTGAGATTAGGAAGGTGTATCTAGTGTCTCCTAGGCAGGCTAGGGGGAGTTCTAGTTTGATTGATTTTCTTATGATGCTGAAGAGAGTTGGTAGGTCGGTGATTTTGTTTAGTTTTGTTTTGAGTGCCATTATTTCGGTGAATTCTTCTTCTTGGAGGAATCTTTCACGCCACTGTCTGTAGAGTTTGATGATTTCGAGTTCTTTTTCGTTGAAGTGTTTTTGTAGTTGTTCTATGGGGAGTTTCCAAAATATTTCGAAGTTTGAGAGGATTCTTATGACGTCTGATGGTTCGGTTTTTGTTAGGAAGTTGCGAAGTTCGGCTAGTGCGAATAGTATGTCGGTTCTTTTGCCTCTACAGTGTTCGAGGTCTAGGAAAATTGTTTCTATTTTTCTCATTTGTTATCGCCTTCTAGTCTAGAAATGACCATTTTAGTTTTTGGAGGGTTTTTAGGTGTAGCGGTGATAGCGAGGCTTTTGCTTGCTTTTTTGATTCGTCGTAGTCTATGTTGTAGAGGTTGCAGAGTGTTTTGTTGTATTGTTCTATGGTGTCTAGGATTGATAGGAGGTTTTCGTCGTTTGTTATGTAGGCTAGGGAGATGTCTTTTTTGCTGGTTAGTAGGTAAGAGACTTGGTTTTCTATGTGTAAGGTTCTTTCTGGTAGGTATGGTAGAGTTGGTATTGAAGGGAGAGGTTTTCTTGCTCTGTAGAGGACTTGGTATTGTGCTTTTTCTAGAGGGACTTCTTGAGTTGTGAAAACTTCTGTTTCCCAGAAAAGTTGTGCGTAGTAGGCGTCAAAAGAAGGGAAAGATTGGCGTAAGTGGAAAGGGTAGAAGTATAAGACTGGTTTTGTTATTTGTAAGATGTATTCTAGCGGGTAGATTAGGACTATTTGTGTTGTTTCTTTTTGGTAGAGGGTGTAGTAGCCGTCTAAGGAGAAAGCTAATATAGTGTGTTTGGGAACTAGTTTTTTCTTTCTTCTTACGAAGACTAGAGATAGAGGAGAGATGATGCCATGTGTTGCGTATGAGAATTTCATTTTTTGTTTTGCTATGCATGTCTTAGTATTTCTAGAGTGGAATCGAGTATTGCTTTGAGTTCGTAGAGTTCTTTTGAGATTTTGAGCTTTTCTTCTTCGATATGTTTTAATGTGCTAGGGAAATCTCCTTCGAGCATTGTTTCGTAAGAATGTTCGTAGAGTTCTCGTGCTTTTTTGTATAGCTTTTTTGTGATGGGTTCTATGTTTGCAGTGTAGTATTCTGCTATTTCGGTTTCGGGTGGTTCGGCATACTTCGCTAATAATATTTCGTCTTCGACTGTTTTGTGTAGGTTTTCTGTTTCGTGTTCGATGGCTAGGAGGATGTTGATGATTGATTCCATGTCGGGAAGTTTGATTTGCTTCTTCGTGAGGCGGATGATTTTTATGTTTAAGCGTAGTAAGAGTTTTGTTATTTTGTCTATTAGTTTGTTGAATGTAGCGAAATTGCGGTCTATCCACCAAGAGACGTTGATGTCTCTTCTGTATTTTTCGATTAGTTTGTCTGGTATTGTGAATTTTATTTCCATTTCGGCGAAGATTTTAGTGTCTAGTTTGTTCTAATATTTTTAGGCTGGAGTCGAGTATTATTTTGAGCTTGTAGAGTTCTTTTGAGATTTCGAGTTTTGTTTTTTCGGCTTCTTCTGGTAGTTTGGAGGTAAGAGCTTCGTAGAGTTGTTGTGCTTTTTTGAGTAGTGATTCTGTTATGGGTTTTATGTTTGTCTTGTAGTATTCGACTAGTTCGGAGTTTCCTTTGTTTTCGTATGCTGCTATAAGTCCTTTGACTGTTGAGTCTAAATCTTTTGTTTCGTATTCGAGGTCTATGCCGATAGAGATTAAGGTTTTGTGTTGTAATGAGCCGATAGTCTCTTTTTTGGTAAAGGGCGTGAGTATTCTATTTAGGTATGCTAGGCGTTTTGCGATTCTCTGTATTTTGCTTGAGAGAACTGTATAGTCGGCGTTTATTTCTGCGAGGTAGCGTCTGTCTTGTCTGCATTTTTCAATTAGTTTGTCTGGTATTGTGAATTTTACTTCCGTTTTGCATCACCTCCTACGAGTTTTTAAATTTTAGCCGAAGATTTCTTCTGCTGGTATTTCTTTGACTTTGACTTCTGGTTCGAGTGGGAAGGTTTCTTTGAATTGTGTGTAGAAGACTATGAATTTGCCTGTTTTTGGGAGAACTACTGATGGGTCTTCGTATATTGTTTTTATTGCTTCGTGGAAGTTTCCTTCGATGTAGAGTTTGCGAGCATCGGTTGGTGGGAGGAATATTCTTGTTAGGGTTTTGGTTTCTTCGTCTATGTGGTAGATTGGTGTTAGTGTTCGGTTTCTTTCTATTGTGGCTGTTTCTATTGTTCTTCTTATTAGTGGTTTGGGTATTTCGTCGTATTGGCTTTCGCGGATTTGTTCTACTCCTTTGAAAGCCCATGATATAAATGGTGTTAGTAGTAGTCCTTCTAATGCTGTTTCGAGGAGTGCTGCGTTTTCTCTTTCTGTTGTGATGGCTCGTATTATTTCTGCGGAGAATCTTGTTAGGTCGTGTTCGAATTTTCTTGTTTCGTCTGGTGAGCCTGTTATGTGGTGTGTTAGCTCATGAATGCAGTGGCTTAGGGCTTCTTCTTCGATGGTTGATAGGTTGTTTATGTTTTCTATTATTTTGTTTTGTTTGTGCATGCCTATTATTTCGTCTTCTGAGGTGACGTAGTAGATTTCTGGTTTTTGTTTGTTGTAGAATCTGAGTGTTTCAGATAGGAGGTGGCATAAGACTTGGTAGATTGCGTAGTTCATGCGGATTTTTTCTCCTTCTTTTGTTTTGAGGAGAGAGTTTAGTTTTTGTGGTGATAGGATGCCTTTTTCGTATTTTGTTGCTTCTGCTAGTTCTTTTTTGATTAGGTATTCTTCTAAGGAGGGGATGTCTCCTACTTTTTTGTCTGAGTAGATGACTTTGATGTTGTTGCGGATTGCGTATTCTAGTTCTTTTTTGCTGTTTGTCCAGGCTTGGATGCCTTTTGATTTTAGGTAGTTTGTTATGGCTCGTATGAGTAGTTCTAGTGTGTATGGTTTTGATTCTATGAGAGTGTATTCGAGGAAGTTTGTGTTTATTTTTAAGCCGTAGGGTTGTTCTGAGGAGGTTTGGTCTATTAGGTCTTTTGCTAGTTTTTCTCTGTCTGTGCTTGATAGGTTGTCTATTAGCGTTGCTATTGCGGATAGGAGTTCGTCTGTTGAGGTTACGTGGGTTCTGTCTTCTGAGAGGGTTACCCACCATAAGTTGTAGGTGTATAATGAGGAGAAGCCTGTTAGTTCTTTTAGTGTGTTGACGTAGATGTCTCTGACGTATAACTTGTTTGGTTCTTTTTTGATTTTTGAGGGTTTTTCGACTGGGCAGGATGGAGTTTTGTAGGATGCTTCAACGAAGGTTGGTTCTGAGTATATCATTTCTTTGATGTCTATGCGAGGTGGGTTGTAGATTTCTACTATTGTTTTTTCGCCGATGTTAGGTATGGTGCCGATTAGGAGGTATAAGTCTTTTCCGTCTGTTAGGAAGCGATATGCGTTATCGTGTGAGTAGATGTAGATTTGGGATTTTGGTAATAAGTGCATGGCTGCTACTTTTAGTCCTTCCCCATAACGACCTCTTTCCCAGCATTCTTTTTCTGAGCCGCCGATTTTTAGGTGTTTTGGTAGGAGTTTCTTTGAGGGGTTTGATATTACTAGTTTGTTTGGTTCTGTTTTGATTTCTGGTTTTGCGTTGAAGCGGTCTGCTTCGTCTAGTGCGTTTTGTATGAATTCTCTGATTGCCATGAAGTCTGTCCAGCGTCTTAGTGCTGCTGCTCTGATTTCTATGAAGTATTTGATTGCTAAGAGCCAGTTTGGTTCTTTCGGGAGTTTCGAGTGTTTGATTAGTTTGCTGAATTTGGTGTAGGGCATGCTGAATTCTATGTCTAGTTCCGTGAGTTCGAATCTTTTGGAGAGTTCTTCTAGGTTCATTTCAACCGTAAGAGTAATTTTCTTCGAGTAGTTCTCTCAGTTTGATTTTTAGTTCTTCTGCTTGTTGTTTGTCTAGGAGGACTCTTGCTAGTATGTCGTGTTTTGGGGAGTATAAGGCGACTAGGATGTATTTTTTGTTTTTGTAGGTGAAGCTTGAGATTGAGAGGTGAGTGCAGTCTATTATCATTTCTGTTTTTGTTCTTTTTTCTTTAGTTTTTCGTAGAGTTCTTTTATTGTTTTTTCTAGGTCTATTTTTGGGAATTTTATTTCTGGCTTCTTTAGGGTTATCGTTTTTCATCACCTCCTAGAGTTCGTAGAGGATTATTTCTGCTAGTTTTTGCATTTTGTCTGTGTTGAAGACGTCTTCTGGTGTTTTGATTTCTTTTTCGCAGAATTTTCTTATTTTGAGTAGGATTGGGTATTCTGGGAAGATTATTTTTAGAGGTTTTAGGTGGCGAGGGAAGTGTGTTATAGGATATATGAAATATGCTTGTATTGCTTCGTGGTTGACTGAGTGTAGAACGTGTATTGCTTTTCTTATGGCTTCGGAATTTTGTTTTATTATTTCGAAGCGTAAGAGTGCGTCTGCTATTATGTAATGTGCGTATTTTAGAGCATTATGTTTTTCTGCGTAGTATTCTTCGAAGAGGAAGTATGCTATGGCTGATGCTCTATATAGAGGGAAGAGGTGTCTTTCTTCTTTTGGTAGAGAGCGTATTGCTTCTCTAGGTGAATAAAAAAGAGTTTTCAAAGGCTCTTCTATTTTTAATGCTCGTTCTACTCCGAAAGTTCGGTATTTCTGTCTGTGTCCTAGCTCGTGTCCGAAAATGTGTCTGATTGATTTAGTTAGGTCTATGCGGTGATATTGTCTTAGTTCGTTGTAAGTGTTTTCTAATTCGTCTATGTTGTATGCTATGACGTCGCGTCTAGGCGAATAAGCCATTAGATAATTTAGCTTTGTTTCTATTACTTCAACGTCGTGTTCTTCTGCGAGAGTTTCTATTGTTTGTTTTATTTCTTCTTCTATCATAGTTCGTAGAGGATGATTTCTCCTAGTTTTTCCATTTTGTTTGTGTTGAAGCAGTCTTGTGGTGTTTTGATTGTTTGTAGGAAGAGTCTTATTTTTCTTAGAGTTGAAAATTCTTGAGGGAAGTATCTTTTTAGATGAGGTAGTGGTGCGCGTATTATGACGGGTATGAAAGAGTCTATGTCGTCTGCTGAGAGGACAACTAAGCCGTGTAGTGCTCTTCTTACTTCATTATGGACTTCTCTTAGTCCGTAAATTATGCATAATAGTTCTGCTTTTGCTATTTCGGGAGAATAGAGAGGGTTGTTTGTTACTGCGTAGTGTTCGTTAGCGATATTGTATGCTATTGCTGAGGCTCTTAAGAGAGGGAAGATTTCTCTCTGTTCTTGAGGTAAGATTTCTATTGCTCTTTCTGGACGGCGATATAGTTCCATCATGACTCTGTGCGTTATTAGTGAGTTTTCTACGGCTTTATGTTTCTTTCTGTGTCCTAGTTCGTGTCCGAAGTCGTGAGTTATGAAGTCTTCGAGGGTTATGCGAGCGAAGTTCTTTAGGAAATTGTATGAATCTTCTAGTGCTTCAGGATTGTAGTATATTGTATCGGCTGATGGACTGTAAGATAGTGCTTCACCATGTTTTTCTACTTTTATTTTGTGTTGTTTTGCCAAAGTTTTTATTATTTGTTCTATTTGTTGTTCTATCATAGTTCGTAGAGGATGATTTCTGCTATTTTCTCTATTTTGTTTTTGTCGAAGACGTCGGAAGGAGTTATTATTTCTTTTTCGCAGAATTTTCTTATTTTGAGTAGGATTGGGTATTCTGGGAAGATTCTGAGAATTCTTGGTGGGTGTTTTGCTAAAGGAGCTATGAAATAAGCGGTTATAGCTTCGCTTGAGAAGGAAATTAGGGAGTGGATGACTCTTCTTACTTCTGGTAAGTGTTCTTTTAGTATTTGTAATGCTGATAGTGTGGATAGTTTTGTTATGTGAGGAGATGCGAGAGGGTTTTCTTTTTCTGCGTAGTATTCTTCGAAGAGCTCGTAGGCTATTGAGTGTGCTCTGTAGATTGGGAAGCGTGTTCTATGTTCTTCTGGAAGGAGGTTTATGGTTTCTTCTGGATAGTGGAAGATATTTAGTAGAGTGAAGTCTAGTTTTATGTCTTCTGGTGTGCAAGATTTGTATTTCTTTCTGTGTCCTAGTTCGTGTCCGAAGCAGTGTTTTATTAGTTCTTCGAGGTCTAAGCGAGAGTCGAGTTCTTTGAGTTCTCTGTAGTAGTCGATTATTTCTGAAGGATTGTAGTATATTTTGTCTTCTTGATGGAAATAGGCTAGAGCGTAAGGTAGTTCTTCGTTTGATTCGGTTGATATGTTATGTTGTTTTGCTAGAGTTTCTACTATTTGTTTTATTTGTTGTTCTGTCATAGTTCGTAGAGGAAGATTTCTGCTACTTTTTGTATTTTTCTTAGGTTGAAGACATCAGAAGGAGTTGTTATTTCGTTTTCTAGGTAGAGTTTGATTTTTCTTATGGTTAGGTATTCTGGGAAGATTCTGAAGTATTTTGTGGGGAGGAATGCTATGGAGGATATGAGATAATGTTTTAGTGGTTCTGGTGGAGCGATGACTACTGCGTGCATTAGTTTTCTTATGTCTTGTAGTTTTTCTTTTAGTGCTTTTGCTCTGATAGCTGTGTCTATTCTGTGGACGAAAGGATTGTGTAAGGGGTTTTCTTTTACTGCGTAGTATTCTTCGAAGAGCATGTAGGTGGCTGATGCTGCTCTCCAAAGTGGGTAATGTTGCTTTGTGCTTAATGATTCTAATGCTCTTTGTGGTTCGTAGAAGAAGGTCATTAGGACGTATTCTATTTTTGCTGCTTCTTTGTATGATTTGTATTTCTTTCTGTGAGCTAGTTCGTGACCGAAAACGTGAGTTATGAAGTCTTTGAGAGTTATGCGACCGTATTTTCTGAATTCTCTGTAGATTTCGTTTATTATTGGAGGGTTGTATAGTATGGTGTCTGTTTCGGAGATGTAGCTGAGAGGAGCGTATGTTTTTTCTGTTTTTTCTACTTTTACGTTGTAGGTTTGTGAGAGAGATTTGATTGTTTCTTCTATTGTCATTTCTTTAGGAGTTTTATGATTGATTTTGCGTATTTGAGAGATATTCTGCCTTCTTGGATTGATAAGCCTCTTGTGATTAGTAAGAGCTTGTCTTTTTCTGTTTTTGTTTCGATTAGGAGGTCTGGGTCTTTTGTTAGTATTAGCATGAAATCACCTCCTTTCTAGGAGGATTCGATTTCTTTTGTCATTTTATATATAGAGACCGACGCCTAAAGTGTTTGCGATTCTTAGTTGGAGCTCGTTGATGTCTATTTTTCCTTCTAAGTATTCTTTGATGTGCTTGTCTATGACTGGTATGGCTGGTTGGTTGAAATATGTTACGAGTTCTTCTATGATTGATTGGAAATCTGATGGTTTTATTGATTCCATGATTTTGCATAGTTGGATTCTTGCTTCGAGGTTTTTAGGGTCTGTAAAGGCTTTCCATGCTAATTCGAAGCCGAATTTTTTGTCGAGTTTGTGAGTAATTGGGTATGGAAGAATAGATGATAGTTCTCTTGCTGTTTGTATGTATAGGGCGAGTTGGTGATGTTTTATGGATTCGAGCATTAGAGGGATGATTTTTGCTAGTTCGTAGTATGTGGCTTTTAGTATGTCGTATGATGTTTTTTGCGGCATGAAGATTATTCTTAGTTTTCTCATTTCTTGTAGAGGGAGACTAGGGTTTTGAGGTCGTCTAGGAGAGATTGTTTGGATTCGTAGGCTTTTTCAAATGCGTAGTAGTTTGGTTTTTGCCATAAAATTGTCATGTCTAGGTTTGTTAGGGTTTTTAGGATTGTTCTGTTGCCGAAGATTTCGCCATAGAGGTATTTGTTTTTGCAGATTGTTATTGATGCTACGTTGGTGTTTTGGTAGAATAAATAGATTTCGCAGTCTTTTGTTGATGTTTTGACGAAATCTAGAGGTTTTAGGATTTCTTCTATTTCTTTCATTAGAAGCGCTCACCTCTTCTTATTTGTTCGCAATAGGCTTTTAGTTCTTCTGGGTTGAAGATGCAGGCGAAGCGAGTTCTTGTGTCGTATGCTACTGCTTCTAGGTCTTTTACTACTTTGCCGTATTGCTTTAGGCGGTTGAAGAAGTCGTATTCTTCTTTGAAGGTTTCTTTGAAACTGAATTGGTTTATGTCTTCTCGCCAGCCTCCGCTTAGGAGGAAGATGTTTCTTCTTATTGCGTAGTTGTCGCCCCAGATGTGGTTTGTTAGGATGTCTGAGAGCCAGATGTTGCCTATTAGGTGGATTAGGTTTATATGAGAAGAGATTTTTGCTCCTGTTACTGCTACTACTTCGGGGTCTGAGAAGTGACGTAAAAGTAAGTTTAGCCAGCCTTCTGGGTAGATTTCCGCTGCGTCGATGCCTACTATTATGTCTGCGTCTGTTTGTTTAGCGCCTAAGTTTCTGGAGGTGAAGATGCCTCTTGGTGCGTAGATTATTTTATCCACATAAGGTCTTGCCAAATCTACTGTGTTGTCTGTGCTGTAAGAGTCTATGAGGACGAATTCTATGTTGTCTCTGTATTCTTGGAAGAGTGGTTGGTTTATGATGGAGTAGATTGTTTGTAAGACGAAGTTTTCTTCGTTGTATGTGCAGAGTTGGATGCTTACTTTTACTTCTGAGAGGTCGACGTCTGGGTAGGTTTTTGTTTTGACTTTTAGTTCCATTCTGTGTTTTGCTGCGTAGGTTAGTAGGATGAAGGAGAGAGGTATTGCTAGCAGGGAAATCATATTATTGATTCTTTTAGGTTTTTGATTTTCTTGATTATTAGTTTGGCTCTTTCTGATAAGTGGGGTGGTAAGTGTTGTGATGCGTAGACTAGGCGAAATTCTGCGTCTGTTAGGGCTATTAGGCAGTTTATTTTCTTTTCCTCTTCTTTTCTATCCATTTTTCTAATGCCTCCTGATGGAGTTCTCTGACTTCTTCTAGGATTGTTTTGATTCTTTCGTCTTCGCAGTAGTGGATTGCTCTTGCTAGTGCTTTTCTTGCGAAGTAGATGTGGTATAGTGCTGTTGTTATTTCTTGCATTCCTCCTCAAGTTCTTTTATTTTTTCTGTTAGGGTGCTTATGTGGTTGTTTATTTTTGAGATTGCTGATTCTAGTTTTGCTACTTTGTAGATTAGGTAGCAGAGTTGAGTAAGCATAATGCCTAATATTATTTCTTGCATTTTATAACGACCTCCTATATTCGGAGATGAATTCTCTTAAGAGGCGGTTTAGTTTTGCTGTTTCTGCTTTGATTGTTTCTTTGAGTTCTCTTTCTTCTGATAGGAGGGTGTTTAGCTGAGCTTCTTTTTCTCTGAGTTCTGATTCGGCTAGTTCGATTTTTGATTTTGCTTCTGCTATTCCTTCTGGTGTTGTTGCCATGCTTAGTTGGTGTTTTAGTGATGCTATTCTTCTTTTTAGCCTTTGAATGATGTCTCTGAGTGAGTGGATTTCTGGTGTTATTATTTTTAGGCGGTCTTTTGCTGATTTTAGTTTTTGTATTGATTCTTCGTATTTTGTTTGGTAGTATTGCCATCTCATTTTTGAGCACCTGCTACTATTATTGCTGATAAAGCTGCTGTTAGTTGTTTTGTTATGATTGTTACTAGGAAGACTATGATTGACCAGAAGAATGCGTAGATTAGGGCTTCTTTTAGGTATTCTTCTGTTATTATTTCGTTCATTTTGATGCACCTGTTAGCATTACTGATAGCGCTGGTGCGAGTTCTCTTAGTGAGATTGTTACGATGAAGACTATTATTGACCAGAAGAATGCGTATAAGAGGGTTTCTTTTAGGTATTCTTGTGTTATCATTCTACTGCTTGTTCTATTAGTTTTGAGAGTAGTCTTGCTAGGAGGGTTGTGAAGAAGGTTATTATTGCTGCTGCTAGTGCTGCTACTACTAGTTCCTTTTGTTTTAGGAGTTCTTCTTCTGTCATAGTAATTCTGCTAGTTCTGCTTTGAACATCTCGTTGAAGGCTTTTCTGACGTTGTAGAGTTGGCTTATCATGTTTCTTAGTTCTGCTTGTTTTGCTCTGATTTCTTTTTCTAGTTCCTTTCTCTCTTCTGGTGAGGCTAGGATTTGTTTTGCTCTTAGGGCTGCTATTTCTTTTCGTAAGGTTTCTGCTTTTTCGAATGCTGTGTTGTATCTTGTTGAGAGTTCTTCCCAGAGCATGTTGCTTTGCCACCTCCTTAGTAGCCTCTTATGAATTTGTAGAGTTTCAGTGCCACTATGAGAACTATGATTGCTACGATGCCCCAGAATGTCCATGTTGCGTAGTTCTTTGCGTCTTCTTCTGATACGCCGAATGCTTCATAGAGGGATGCTATTGCTCCTATTATGGTGTCTAGGATGCCTTTCTCTTCTTTTTCTTCTTCATCCTGCGGTGCCATGTTTCATCACCTCCTAATCCAATAGGGAGAGGAGGAATAAAAATAAAAATATTGCTGCTCCTATTAATAGGTAGGTTGTGAATTGCTGGAGTAATGATTCTGCTTCGCCGCAGGTTATGTTTTCTGTTTGTATTCCTAGGAGGGACATTATCATTCTTTGCCAGCCTGGTATTAGTTCTTCGCAGCGTTCCATGTGGATTTCTATGTCGTAGGAATGACCTTGTGCGAAGGTTCTGTCTTTTTCAAAAGTTTGCCAGTATTCGTTGTAGTAGACTTTGTAGTGGAAGGTTCTTTTTGTGTTTTGTAGGTCGATTTCGCCGAAGTCTGCTTCGCCGTCTGAGTTTGTTTTGAGTGTTTTGTTATAATTAATGTCTTTGCAGGTTAGAGTTACTGAGACGTTTTCTAGTGGTGTTAGGGTGTAGATTAGTGCTCCGCCTTCTCTGCTGTAGACTCGGAATTTTACGCTGCATTTGCCTGTTGGTGCTCCTAATGTTATTGTTACTGTTGTTTTTGATGAGAAGTGAGTTATGCTTGCTGTTGCGTCTCCGTAGTCTGGGTTGCTTGCTTTGATGTCGTAGGTGCCGAAAGGTATGTCTTTAAGGGTGCATTTGTTTGTTTGTCCGTCGAATACTGAGCAGCCGTGTCTCCATGTGTCTGATGTTTTTTCTTTGTAGTAGACGTCGAATGCTTTGATTGGGTTGCCTGCTACGTCTATTACTGTTACTTCTATGTCTCCCTTGCCTTCTTTGAATAATTCTACTTGTATAGTGCCTCCCCACATATAGCCTCCTGCGTAATATGTTCCCTTATGTTCTGTGTAGCCTGTTTTTGTTATTTTTACTATTACTGGGTCTTTGTCTGTTACGAAGAGGTCTGTTAAGCCTGATGAGTCTGTTGTGTCTGATGCTATGAAGTTTTCTTTGTTGTCGTAGAGTTCTACTTTTGCGTCTTGGATGGGATTATTGGTTTGGAAATCTATGACTTTTACTTTGAAGCAGTGTTTGTATTCTGTTATTTTGAATGTTTTGTCTGCTGGGAAGAATGTGTCTGATTGATATTTTTTATAGCAATCTTTTGTTATTACGACGTAGTATGTCATGGATGAGTCAAGATTCTTGAATTCCGCTTTTCCGTAAGAATCTGTGTATTTCGTGTCTACTAGAGTTCCGAAAAGGTATTCGTAGAGTTCTACTTTTGCTTTTTCTATTGGATAAGAAGTTGAGGAGTCTAATACTGTTATTGTTATGTCTGTTGTTATTAGTGTTGGTAATAGGAGTCTGATTGTGTCGCAGTCTGAGATGTCTGACCATTTCTTGCAGTGATACATAGTGACGTAGCCTGATTTTGAGATTACTATTGCTAAGTCTTGCGGGTCAAATACGCCTGGTCCGCATTTTTCTATCCAGACTTCGCCGTTTTTGTCTGTTTTGTGTGATTCGTAGCCTGGGTCTGTTGAGGAGCAGGTGCAGCTTGAGTTGAAGCAGAGTTCTACTTTTGCGTCTTCGACAGGGTTGCCGTATTCGTCTTCTACTTTTATTTTGAATAGTTTTGCGTGTGATAAGCAAAGCCAGTCGCAGCATTTTGTTTCTACTTTTATTTTGAAGCCACAGTTTCCGTTGTAGCAGAGCCAGGCGTCTTGTTCCCACGAGGAGCCGTTCCAGTAGAAAGAGATTACGACTATTTGGATTGATTTGTTGAACATACAGCATTCTCTTGCGTAGAATTCGTTTCTGTCTAAGTGGAATTCTGTGAAGAGTTCTCCTGTTATGAGGTTTTTTGTTCCTGATGCTAGTAAGTTGAAGTTTGTTCCGTCGTATGCGTAAATTGCTATATAGACGTCGCCTGTGTCTCCTATGTTTTTTGCGTATAAGCCTGTTATTGATATTTTGTCTGAGGGTTTTATTGTGATTTCTGAGTCTTTTAAGTAGTGTGTTGTTCCGTTTATTACTAGTGCTGTGTATTCTGGATATTCGAATTGTATTTTCGGTGGCATTTTACTTCATCCTTTTGAGTATTTCTTCTAGGATTTCTTTTAGTAGCTTTTTGATTTCTTCGTCTTGTAGGGCTTCGTTGATGCCGTTTTTGAAGACTTCTTGTAGCCACACAGATAGTCTTTGTTTGGTTTCTTCGCTTATTAGTGATTTGACTAGAGATTTTGTGAAGATTTTTGCGAATATGAAGCCTAAGAGCATTAGGATGAGAGAGCCTATTACGAAGCCTGATATTGAGATTAGAAGAGATTGAAGCATTCTTTTACCACCTCAGTTAGGGTTGTGAAGAGTTTGCAGTGTATGCTTGGAGGTTTGTATGGATTGCCTGTTACTTCGAAGTTTGAGGTGTAGCATAAGCCGCATAAGACGCTTTTGCAGGTTTTGCAGTTTTCCATAGGGTATTTTGGCTTAGGTAGGTGTCTTGGTTGTATTGAGTAGATTGTTCCGTAGTTGAAGTTCATTTGTTTCCATGTTAGGCAGTGGTAGCACGGGTATAATGTGCCGTCGTAGTCTATGCAGATTGAGTTGCCTGCTCCGCACATGCCTCTTATTTTTCTGTTTGATTTTAGTAGACTGTAGATTTTGTTGTATGGGAAAGGTAGGATTTTCGCTGTTTTTAGGATTTTTCTTGATTGTTCTTTTAGGATTTTTAAGTGTTTTTCTTTTATTGCATATTCGGATGTCCAGTCGAAGTTGAATGAGATTGCGTTTGTTAGATTTGATAAGTATAAGTAGTTTTCGTATAGATGTTCTATTTCGTCGCCTGGGACTGTGCAAGCTATGCTGAATGGGATGTTTAAGGCTTTTATTGCTAAAATGTTTTTTTCGACGACTTCTGAGGTTGGATGGTTTCCTCTTAGTCTATATTTGTCTTGCCAGATGCCGTCGTAGCTTATTAGTAAGTGGATGTTGTGTTGTTTTAGGAGTTTTAGTAAATGCAGAGGAAGATTGAAGCCGTTTGTTGTTATTCCTGTTACTAAGCCTGATTCGATAAATCTTGTCAATTGAGAGGAGATTGTTGGTTCTGTTTGAGGAATTTCCAAAATTAGATGATTTTGTTTTGCGAAGGCTATGATGTCTTTTGCTGTTTTTGATGACATATCGCCTTTTCTTTCTTTGTTTCTGTCGTAGCAGTAGAGGCAGTTGAAGTTGCATTCGTTGTTTATTCTTAGTGTCGCTTTGAAATACGGTTTATGAGTTTTGTTAGTATTAGTAAGGGGAGATATAAGAGGCGTCGGAATTTTATTGCTATCTTCAGGTGCAAGTCTGAGTAGTATATTTTCACTATCAGCGAAGGTAAAATCTTTCTGATTCTTCTTAGTGGTTCTAAAGAGTCTACTAAGGGTGTTCCGTAGGAAACTACCATTATTGGACATTCTATCTCTTCTAATATTTGACATGTTACTTCACATGTTGTTTCACATGTATCACATACGTGTTGAACTTGTGTTAAGCATGCTTCTTGGCAGGTTTGTGCCGTTCCTTCGCATGTTGTTTGACAGGTTGTTTCGCAGTTTCCACACGTTCCGCAAGCTGGAAAAGTGTCTGTTTCGTATGCTATGAAACACGCTAGTGTGTTGAAATCATCTGAAGTGATTTCTCCGTCTTTATCTAAGTCTGCTCTGTTTTTGAAGTCTGATTCTGAGAGAGGTGTTGTTATTTGTGCGAATCCGCATCTCAGGTAGTCGCCTAATAGAACTAAATCTGTGCCGTCTACGTAGCCGTCGTTGTTTAGGTCGCCGTAGTTTTCGCAGGGAGGAGTTCTTCTTGGTGTTAGTTTCCACTTTACTTCTAAGTATGTTGGTCTGTCTGTTTCGCACTCGTCGTGGTAGATACCGTAAGGATTGAATTCCTTTGTTGTTATTTCGTTCGCCTTGACTGTTATTGAACCCATAGGTCTCGGATACTGATAGAAAGCGTTTAGTATGCAGTTTGAGTCGGAATCGCCGTCTTCTATTAGTTGGAGGGTCATGTCGTTTTGTGTATTGTTTTGAATTGCTATTTTGTGTTTGAATTGACTCCCTAGCACTTTTGTGCCTTCTCCGAAGAACGCTCTTGTTCTGTAACAAAATGTTCCTGTTTGCGTCCAACCTGCGCAGGAATATACTTCTGCTACATAGGTCTTGGCTTTTGCTGAAACTCCTGATGGTAAGTCAAAATTATATCTGAAAGTAAAATCTGTGTTTTCTATTTCTGTTTCGCATGTTGATTCGCAGTTGCACTGACAAGATTGCTCACAGGTGCCTTCGCATAAAGCCATGCAAAATGTTTGACATGTTGTTTCACACGTTTCTTGACATTCTGGACGAATTATTATTGCTGTTATTTTTGCTTCCCAGTCTGCGCATAAATGTCCTGTTAAGTGTATGCCGTGGCTGAAGAACTGTTTTGTTTTGCCTGCTTTGATTGTTTTTGTTTTAGTGTCTGAATCATGATACTTTCCGTTTCTGTATAGTGTGTATGATACTTTTACTTTTTGGTCCTCTGATGTCGTGTTTTCTATACGAACGCATAAGCAGACGTGTTCTCCGCAAGATGCTGATGATATAGGGCTACCTGTATCGCATGAAGAGCAATCTGTAACCCATTTTGATTTGTCTCTCAATCCTGAGTCGACAGACGAAGTAATTTTGAGACTAACCATTTTAGGTAACGAGAGGTTTTACAGAGAGCTTCACATAGACTTGTGTATGACGTTTTTCACGAAGTTTCTATATTGTCTTGCTGTTTTTTCCATAGCGAAATCTGAAGCTCTTTTTCTGCAATCTGATGGATTGTAAGATATATCTAAGTCCATTTCTTCTACGCTGTCGTATAGAGAGCCGTGTTTCTCGTTTACTATGATGTCGCATAAGCCTCCATTTCTTAAGCCTATTACGTATGTGCCGCAACTTAATGCCTCTAAAATGTATAAGCCGAAAACTTCTATGTATGGTAGAGATGGTAGTGCTATTAGTGCTTTCGCTTTTTGGAGTAAGTTAATTTTTTCTTCGTGGCTTACTTCGCCTTTGTATGTTACGTTGTCGAATTTCTTGCTTAGGTTTTTGATTTTGTTTATGTAATTTGAGTCTGGTTGTTCTGCGCCTGCTATTATGAATTTTTTGTTTGGGTATTTTTTAGCTAGTGTGAAGATGTGATGAACTCCTTTTTCTTTTGCTATTCTTGATAGGAAAAGATAGTAGTCTTCTTTTTCTTCACAGAAAGGGTATTCGTCTAGATAAATGCCGTTTGGTATGATTATTGAGTCTTCTTCTAGTGTTTGATAGACTATGAGGCGTTGCCATCTGCTTAAGGTTATGTAGTTTTTGTTTTCTACTGGTGGGTTTGAGTTCCAGGGTAATGCGTGGAAAGTATGAGTGCATGGTATTTCTTCTTTTAATGAGTAAATATATTCCCAGCCTGTCCAGGTGTGTCCGATTATGATGTCGGGATTGAATTTTTTGACTAGGGGTTCTGCTATTTCGTAGGCTTTCTTTTCTTGTTCTAGCCAGGAGGTGTTCCAGTCTTGGAGAGGTTCTACTGTTTCTATTTTGTTCTCAAAAGGTATGCTTCTTTTTGTTGTTACTAATAAGACGTCGTCTGTTTTGAGGAGTTCTTTCGCTATGTAGCCTGCTATTTTTTCTGCTCCTTGATAGATTTTAGGGTTGAATGGTAAAATCCAGGGTGCGAAAACGCAAATTCTCATTCTAACCAGCCTACGAATCTTAGGCGGAAGTCTTTGTTTACGTGAGAGTATTGATTTCTTTCTCCTAAAAATTCGCCGTGGTCTGATGTTATTATTCCGTCGAAGTTTTGTAAGCATGAGAGTGCTGCTATAAGGTTTTTCTCGTGCATTTTTATTATTGCTTCTCTGCCTAGGATTTGTGCTGCTTCTTGCATGGTTGGGTATTTTTTGCCTTGCTTTTTTAAGCCTAGGTTTTCTCTTCTTGCGTCTTCCCATAAGTCGTATTTTGCGTCTATTGGAGGAAAGTGCGGTTGTATGAAATGAATGAAGATTCTCTTTTTTGTTAGTGGTCTGATTGCTCTGTAGTAGCTATATAATGTCCAAGGCAAGACTGTTTTGTGTTCTTCGTTCCATAGGAATTCCCATGCGTCTATGATTCTCATGCCTTTTACTGATTTCTTGTGCATGCCTTTTGATGAGATGTATGGATTTGCGCTGATGTAGATGCATTCTATTGGTTTCGTGAAGGTTCTTCTGAACCATTCGTGTGTGTTTGTTCCTTCTGATAGGACTAGTTGGAATTTTTTGGTTATTCCTTCTAAGCGGGAGAAGCGGTAGAGTCTCTGAGGTTGGCAAGCGTCTAGGATTGCTATGTCTTTGCTTGTGTTGTAGATTAGTTCCTTCTGTGATGGTATTTTCTTTGCTAGTTCTATTGCTTCTTCGTCAGATAAGAGGAGAGGATTTAAAGCATAGGAATGACCAGCCTTCATATTGTATTCTTTCGATTTTGTATTTTTTGCCTAAGAGGTTTTTTAAGCTTTCGTAGTTGAAGTGTCTGCGATGGAAGATTGATTTTAAGTCGTAGATTTTGCATTTATTTTGTGAAGCTATTTGTCTTGGTGTTTTGTTTTCTATTATGCATGAAAGCCATAGTGGCATTTTTGGTCTGTATAAATTTAGCCAGTTTTCTTCGTCTGGGACTGTTCCTATTACTATTTTTGATACTCTTTCTGCTTCTTTTAAGACTTGTTTTGGGTTTTTCACATGCTCCAAAACTTCTGCTAGGATTGCGTAGTCGAATGATTTGTCCTTAAAGGGTAAGTTGTGAGCGTCTGCTATTATGTTGTTTCCGAAGTCGTTTATGTCTACTAATGTTAAATTTGGAGGGAAGCCGTATTTTCGCCATAAAGCACAATCTCCGCTGCCTATGTCTATTATTTTTTTCGTTACATCTATTTGGCTGTAGAGCCATTCGAATCTGTCAGACGGAGAGGAGGTCATATCCTTCTTCGATTAGTTTTAAGCCTCCTGCGTGGTGAGCTATTACTTCTGTGTCGACGTAGATTTTCATTTTTAGTTCTCTTCTGACTCTTTCGCAGAAGAAGAAGTCTTCTGAGAGTCCTTTATATTCGGAAGGGATGTCTAAGTAGGTGTCTTTTGTCCAGAGGAAGTATGGTAGTTTAGGGTTTGATTTTTTTAATAGCTTAAAGACGTCTTTGTGGATTAAGCATAAGCCCATGCCTATGTAATAGGCTTCAAATAAGCCTTTTTCGAAAGAGGAAACTTGTTGAATTTTGTTGTTCTTGCGAATCCATGCTGACCAGAGGAAGCCTTTTTTCTTTGTTCTGTATAAGCCGCTTACTATTGGTAGTTTGTGCCTTAAGAGTTTCAGTGCGAAGTCTTTTGGTGGAATGACGTCTGAGTCTAGGAAAATTATCCATTCGGCGTGTTTTGAGCCTTCGTCTGCTAGTATGTTTCTACATGCGTCGAAAGGGCGACCTCTGTTGAATAAAATTATAGAATTGGGAGGTAAGATTAGTTCTCTTAGTCTTAGTGCGAATTCTGTTGTTACATAGCCTGTGTGGCAGATGCAGAGAGCACAAGAGTTTTGTTTTGTTAGTTCTTGTGTTCTTATGTATTCCCATGCTGTTATGGTCATGCGACGACTATGTAGCGAACTGCGTCGCCGTCTACTTCGGAGACTAAGCCTATCTTGTTGAGGTTGTCTATGTTTATGCTGACTGACTCGCCTGGTGAGAGTGGGTAGCCTTTGTCTGAGGAGACATTAACGTCGCCGATGTAAACTGTGCCTGAGTTTGCTGATTCTGCTTTGACTAGGACTGTTCGGATTTCTGCGCTGCCTAGGATGACTGGTGATGCTCCGCTTAGGTTAGTTCCTGAGATTACGACTCTGCCGTGGTTGATTGATGTAGGAACTGCTGTTTTGACTGTTTCTCCTGAGATTTTTGCGAGTAGGGTTTCTCCGCTGACTTTTGCTAAGACTGTTTCGCCGCTTATTTTGCCGATTATTGTTTCTCCGCTGATTTTGCTGATTACGGTTTCTCCGCTAATCTTGCCGATTATTGTTTCTCCTGAAATTTTGCCGATTACGGTTTCGCCGCTGATTTTTGCGATTTCGATTGAGCCTGATGTTAGCGGTGCTCCTGCTCCAAATATATCTACCATTTTACATCACCTCCTTTATTCTTTTCTTGCTCCTGCTTCTACTCCTAACCAGAGAGAGCCTATTATTTTTATGATTTCGACTGCTTGGTCAGCTGGGAGAGCACCTTTTATTAAGGCGGCGAAAGTTCCTACTAGGATAATCCATACGGCTATTCTACCTTTTGCGAAAAGAGATTCTAACATTTTTCATCACCTCCTCTTATTATCCTATTATTGCTATGTATCTGATTTTGTCTCCTACGGCTCCTGATGCGTGAATTTTGTTTAGGTTGTCTGTTTTTAGTGCTACTGTTTCGCCTGGTCGTAAAGGGTAGCCTTTTGCTGAGTCTGCTTTTCCTGATGTTCCTATGTATGCATCCTGCGAATTTGTTGTTTCTGCTTTTATTAGGACTGCGATGATTTCGCCGCTTCCTATTGGTTTTGGAGTTGGATTTAGGTTTACGATGTCGTTGTCAAAGTCTTTTGCTTTTGTTGTTATGCCTGGTTGTGCTGATAATGGTATCCATTCGTTTGCTTCTGCGTCGTAGATGTATTGTCTGCTTTCTCTGAGTAGCCAGGCTGTTTCTAGAGTGTTTATTGTTGCTGCGGATGCTACTGAAGAGCCTTTGTTGCCCATTTTTGCTTTTGTTTGTTGTTTTTATTTAAATAATTTATGTTTTTACAGTGAGTAATGCTTCTTTAGTTTCTGTAGAATCTGAAAGTTTTATTGTTTCTTCTAGGTAGCATCTGCTTTTCATGAAAGAGAGCCATTCTTCTAGTGTTTTGTTCTTTTCTAGTATTAAAACTTTGTTGTCTTGTATGCAATATGCGAACAGTGGTGTGTTTGTTAGTTTTGCTGTTTTTTGATGCGTTAGGATTTCTGATGTTACTATGTAAGTTGTTAGGTCTGGTTTGTAGGGAGATTCTAGAGTGCCTTCTCCTTTTAGTTTGAGTTCTATGTATCTTCTGTGGACTTCGTTTTCTATTCGTAGATTATTACTACTGGTCCGCATATTCTTCCTTCTTGTGCTTCTGAATCTGAGTTATCCCATACTCTCATGCGAAATGATAGAATTTGTGATATGTTTGGTTCTGATTCTTCGTATGCGAAGACTAAGTCCTTGTCTCTATAGATTTCGAGGTAGTTATCTCCTTCTTCTGTTATTTCTGCGTAAATTTCTACTAGGTAGTAGCGATTCTGAGGTAAATCCACTGCTTCTGTTGCTAAGACTGTTGCGCTTAGGTTGACGATTTTTGCTAAATTGAAATCCGATAAATCAGCTGGAGGTTCTATCCAACAGTAATATTGATTCGGAAGCGCGTTTGAGCCTGAATCTGTGAGAATGTCTATCGCAATTGCTTGACATGTTACTGGATTGAGGTTTGCTTTTATGTATGCCTTGTGTGCTGGGAAGTATAAGTCAAAATATATCCATGAGTCTCCTTTTTCTGTTGATGTCGCGCCTATTATTGTTAGTTCTTTTGTTGTTGCTGTTATGTTTCCTGCTGCGTATTCGTGTTTGTCTGCTGAGTTTAGTAGGTGTTTCATGCTTGATGTTGCTATTAGGATTTCTGGGTTTGTGAAGTTTTTTAGAAAGCGGTTTTCTATGCCTATGAGGTTTAGTTTGCTTATTTCTATGCTTCCGTTTATGTCTTCGTCGTATAACTTGTTTTCTGCTCCTTCTGTTTTTAGGCGGTTTTTAATGTAAGACCACGAGATTGATTGGAAGATTTCTGTCATTTTTTAGGTAGAGGTAGGATTTCTTTTATTTTTTGCAGCAAGGGTTTCTTCTTTGTTTCGATTGATTGTTCTAGTGATTCGAAGTCTTGGATGATTGAGTTGATTTCTTCGTCTTCTTCTGGTTCTATGATTAGTTGTTTTGAGCCGTTTGCTAAAATTATTCTTCTTGAGGTTTCTAGTTCTATCTCTTCTATGTAGCCTGCTGTTTTCCTTCTTATTGAAATTTTCTTCATTTTAGTCTGAGTCTTTCTTCTAGTCTTATGTATTTGTAAGTTGGGTGCATGAATACTGTTCTTTCGCCTTCTACTGCTTTTATTTGTATGCTTTTGTATCTTGCCTTTTCTATTGTTATTGTTTCGCCTGGTATTACATAGACTTCTGCTTTGCCGTTTTTGTCTGTGTAGTATTCCTTTCCTAAGCTAAGGATTCTTGCGTTTTCTATTGGTTTCAGTTCCGGTTTTGAGTCAATTGCGTCGTAGACGTAAATTGTCATTTGTGCTGGGTCTAAGTAGATGTCTTGTCGCCAGTTTGAGTATATGTCTCCTTCGTAAACTTTGCTTTTTGCGTAACCTTTTGCTGTCGCATATAGCTTGTAATGACCTGGAGGAACTATTTGTTCGTAATAGCCGTTTTCGTCTGTTACTGCTATGAATTCTCCGTCGTTTATCCAAACTATTGCGTTTGGTATAGGTTCTTTTGTTACTGAGTTATAAACGTAGCCGTAAATTTTTCCGCCTTCTGAATGAACTAATGACCAGAAAACGAAGATTGCTTCGTAGTAGAAGGTTGTTCCTGATACTAGTAGTAATTCTGATTCTATGCCTATTCTCGCTCTGTCGTCTATTATGTCTTTGTTTCCTGCTTTTACGTAGCCTTGGATTGTGTAGTAGCCTGGTGCTGACCAATATATTCTGTATTCTAGTTCTGAAGGAACTTGTATTAGGTAGAAGCCGTTTTCGTCTGATTCTACTTGAGAGATTACTCTACCTGTTTCTTTCTCTACTGCTATTACGTTTGCGCTTGGAACTGGATTTCCATAGATATCTACTGTTCTGCCTATTATTGTTATTGGCGGCGGAAATTCTACTTTGTCTGTTAAGTGTAGCCATTCTGCTGTGTCTCCTGATTCTCCACCTCCTGGCGAGTCTGGAGTAGGAGGTAGAGGATACTGCCTCAAATATAATCTCTCTCTTAACTTTATCTCGTCTTCTATGTAAATAGTAATCTTATTTTTCTCGCAATAGACGTAAGAAGTGTCTCCTCCTACCGCTTTGCCAGGACCTCCTGGATTTCCACGCCAAGACTTTCCATACGCACCCCAACTATTATTACCATGATGATAAAAAGCTCTACCACTAGAAGGCTTAATATCGTCTGCTGAATGAGATGTTGAGAAGTTTCCTAGGAAGAATTTGAATTTTAGGTCTTTTTCTGCTGGACCGCTGATAGTGAATGCGAATGCTTCAAAGTCGCCTGGAGGTATGTCGCATTTGAAATGTATTTCTTCTCCCTCTTGGCGTATCTCTTCGTTTTCTTCAAATAAGCCTCTTTTATCTAAGCCTGGGAAATCTACTAACGAGATTGATGCGCCTTCTAATGGAATTACGCCTCCTTCGATAGACGAGGCTGATTTAGTGCATTTCCCGTATAAATCGCCGAAAAGTAACAGCGCTGTTACTGTTCTTATTCCGTCTTTTACTTCATCATCTATTCCGTAGATTTTTACTACATGACCATATTGGTTGCATATTCTTTCTATAAAGCACCAGACTGTTATAGGGTAGATAACGAAGTTTTGATAGTAGTCAGAATGAATTTCTACTTTCGCTATCGTTACCGTGTAACCTTCTTTGAGTGCTAGTAAAACGTATTCGCCTTCTGGGACACCTAAGAAGTAGTAGTAGCCGTCTTCGTCTGTGTGAGTGTATGCTATGTTTCTTCTTGGTTCTACGGAGCATATATGAACTGTCGCGCCTGCTAACGGCTCTTCTGGAGAGGCTGATTGATAAACGTAACCGTCTAATACGTATGCTCCTGCTAGTGTTTGCTGAGTTCTTAATATGTCTATTAAGCCTAGTGTTTCTCCGTAAGTGTATCTGAAGTGTGAGATGTCTGTGAAAGATAGAGTTTCTGAAAGTAATTCTATGTATAGCGGTATCGCTAGTTTGATTTTGTCTTTTAGCGAGATTTCTTCGTAATAAGGAATGAATGCTGTTACTGTGTCTGTTAGAGAGAGTAATTCTTGCGTGCGAAAGCTTGTTGGTGTTTCTTGCGATGATAGAGGTAATAGATTATGTGTTATCTCTATATATTTTTTCTTTTGAGGAACTAAGGAAGATAAGGGTAATAGATTGTATGTTGTTTCTAAACTTGCTTTTTGCTGAGCTGTTGATTCTATCGGAGGCTGTAAGTTGTATGTTACTTCTAAACTTGCTTTTTGCTGAACCTTTAGCTCTGCTGTAGGCTGTAGCTCATACGTGAAGGTCATACTGTAGTTTTAAATTTGAATGATACTTCTAATAAGCCTCCTGAAGGAACTGTTGTTGGCGATACTTCTCTTGCTATTAGGAAATACCCACTTACTTTCGCTATTACTCCAAATTCATTCACGAGTATATCATCATCAGTTTGATTCGATAACTTTCTCGCTACTTCTAATTCTATGATATTTCCATTTACTACGACATCCTTTACTTCTGTAGCGTAATAGTATAATTGACCCGACGATGTTCCATGTGGAATTTTGTTTATATAGTAGTCGTATAGACTTACTGGTGTGTCAGAAGTTCCGACTACTATTCCGTAGTCTGTATTACCTTCTGGCGAGTTTAATTGCATATAAAAACCGCAATAAGTAGGAGAACCCGCTACAAACCAACTTCTACTATATTCCTTGAAATATACGTCGACCTTTGTCCCACTAACGTTAGTTAGCGTCTTCGTGCGTCCTGTAAAACCTCCTTCCAAAATCAAATAATAGTTCCTAAGCAGCATTTCTAGAAAGAAAACTTCAACTTAATAAGAAGAGAATAATCTTTCGGAAAGGATAGAGGAGATATAACGTCTCGAAGAATTAAAACTCTATGATGCTCCGCTAAACCAAATTCTCTTATATATACATCGGAAGAATCGTTTAAGAAATATCTCGTAATTTCTAATTCTGACGCACCGTTAAGCTCAGATATAGTCACGGCAGAATACCAACAAGAAAAGAGCTCTCCTAATTTATAATCAGTTGGAGACACTGCTATATCGGAAGTTCCGATTAGTATTCCCCATGATGTTACTTCTTCAGGAGCTAGACAAGAAATAATACGAGTTGTTCCAGTGCTTCGACAACCTCCTGGATTAAAACTATAATCACTGCCGTCAGTTCTCTTTAAAGTAACCGAAGTATTAAGATGAGCGGCATAGAGAAGTAAGTAATAGTTCTTTAATAAGGAATTAACTCTACCAAAAATCTGCTCCACTATCTCTCCCCGAGAATTGAAAAGTGAAATCCAATATAGTATCTTCATTTGGAAACACCTCGGTGAAATAACATCGCTTATGCAAGAAATTCGCTAGATAATCAAAAATCTTATAATAAGCATAACAATATTTGTCTTTATGGTATAAATAAGCAGCGCAACCACCGTAACAATAATTCCAATACTTGCAGTTTCTACAATCTCTCCTTTCTAAAATGTAATATCTCTTATAAGACGGTTTGAATGTATATGAAGCTTGTGTAGGAACGAAGTAGCAATTCATTATCCTTCCGTTTCCTAATACTCTCTTGGCTCTTTCCGTGCAGAAAGGGTCGCAAGGTGTAAGAAAGCAATCCACATCTGGAATGCCTAATAAGCTATTTACGAAAGAAGTAATAGGCTCGATACTAATATCGCTTGGGAGAATCTGCATATTCGCTAACTTCTTCCACAGCAAATACAATATCGTAGGACTTATCGAATATGATGTAAATCCCTCGTGATTCACCTTAAAACTCTTAACGATTCTGCTCATTCGAGCGATAAACTCTGGTATATAATTATAGTTCAATTTATGTGCGACAATCATCAGAGTAACAAAGATATTCTCGTCTGATAGAATAGATATGTTCTCTAAAACCCTACGAGTTTCTTCTTTATTACATCTTAGTATGTTTTGAGGATGAAAGCCGTCTATCGAGAGCGATACCGATGTGTTGTATTTTTTGAAGAGTTTTATGTGGTCTTCGTTTATTAACAAACCGTTTGTGCAGATTGCTGATTTTCCGCTTAATTCGTATGATAAGCGTAAGAAGTATTCTATGTCTCTTAGTGGTAAGAGTAGAGGTTCTCCTCCGTGTAAGACTATCCCGTCTCTATATTTTTTATACAAAAATCTGACTACTCTCGCTATTGCTTCTTTATCGTAGCTAGAAGTGCTCTGACTATGCAATATCTTTTGATAACAGTATTTACAACTCCTGTCGCACTTTAGACTTCCTTCTAATAGAATTATCATCTCTGTTCGTATAGATTAGCTTTCCGCTTTTGTCGTAGACTCTTATTTCTAATTCCACGCTTAGATTTAATTCTTCTGACATTATGCGACACCTATTGTCCAAACTACTTCCAAGTATTGTCCTGCTGTCATAGATTTTCCTGCGAAGACTTGTCTGCAAAGCATTACTGGTGAAGATGCCTTTGAGCCTGAAAATACTCCGCTTTCTGTTATTACTACGCTTTCGCTGAAGCTAAATGTTGCTCCGAAAACTACTGATGAACCGCTGACCGATACTGACGCTGGTTTTTCTGCGTAATATGTTTGTAAGGATGTGTCGGATGCTAATGGAGAGGCTGTGCCTGTTCCTATTTGTATGTATGAGAAATAGTCTGAAGCTAAGCCTCCTATTAGTTTTGCTACGTGTGCTTTCCCTGCGTTTGTTATTACATTCTTTTTTCTTTCAATTGAGAGGATTTTCTTGTTTTTGTCTTTTACGATGATTGTGCATATTCCTATTAGTTCTAGCTTTTCTTTCTTCATTTCCAAATCCCCACTATTAAGACTTCGTAGGGAACTAAATCTGATGGCTTATCGCCTGGATTTGGATAAGGAACGTCGTTGTTGTTATCTACATATAGTTCGATTGATTTGCGAACTTTTATTGGTTGTGGAAACTTGAAAGGTTGCATAATGCTGCCTACTGCTGCTGGTCCTGATATTTGTTCCATATAGCGTCCGTCTATGTAGAAGTGGTAGAAACTGTTGTCGTGTTGGTCTGTTCCTAGCGCGCATAATAGGAAGGTTCTGTTTTTAGTTTGTGGTTGCTTCCAATCTAATAGCTTGTATTTCTTTGCTTTCGCTGGAACTGGGTTGTCCATAGTTGATGCTACTCTTTCGTAGACGAAATCTGAAGGTTCGATGCCTCCTAGTGTTATGCCTTCTGTTTGTAATACTGTTGCTATTGTGAATAGGTAGTCTCTGATGTCTAGTAAGATGTCTCTGATTGTTGTTTCTGATTTTGCTAATTCTAATTCTGATTCTGATTTAGTGCTGAGTTGTTGAAAGCTCGACATAGTTGTAGTAGAGGAAGATTATTATTACTATCAATAATGCGATTATAACTGCGAGTTCTGCTTCTACAATCATGGTGAAATAACAGGGTAGCCTAATATTGCGTATGCTACTTTTCTGACTGCGTTAGCGCTGTCTGTGTTTGTTAGTTTGACTGATAGCTGAGCGTTTTTGTCTAATATAGGATAATCGGTGTCTTTTTTGGTTGGTATGTATTTGTCGTTGTAGCGCGTGCCTCTTAGAGAGTATGGGAAGCCGCTTAATAATGTTACTTCGCCTGCTTTGTTTAGTAAAGAGAAGTCTATGATTAGTAAGTGCTTGTTTACTATTTCGTCTGCGTGGATTATCATGCCGTCGATTGCGTAGGCGTATTTGTCGCCTTCTAAGGCTGATTCTGTTGTTGGTTTTTCTCCTGAAGGTTCGATTTCGTCGTATGTTCTGATTAGTATGTAGCGGAGTGTTCCGAGCTTCATTTTTAACGAAAGAAAAATAAAAATGAAAAATTTACAACCACTTTTCTGCTGCTGCCTTTGCGTTTATGTATGCTTGTCTTGTTTCTGCTGGCATTCTGACTAGGTAGATTGATTTCGTGTAGAGTGTGAATTTGCCTTTTTGCGTTGGTGTGATGCCTGACTTGTTGACGAAGATGAATGCTAGCTTGTGTGGATATTCGACTCTGCGATATCTCTCTGGTAGGACTCTCAGGGAGAAGGTTGTTGCTCCTCCATATCTGCGAGATGCGTAGTATTCGAATGTGTATTTTTCGGAGTCATGACCTGTTTTGACGAAGACTTGTCCGCTTGCGTAGGAGACTAGGACGACATCGTTGCCTGGTGCTATGACGTCAACTGGTGCTATTGGTTGTTCTCTTAAGGCGTATGCTGCTGTGTAGATTGCTGCGTTGTCTGCTGTTTTGTATGAGTTTTTGAGTTCGTCCAAAACTATTGTTGTTGTGTCTGTTCCCGAGTCGTAGGTTATGTTGACGACTTTTGCTATTTCTGCGTTGTTGTTGTCTGCTACCATGACTTCTGTTCCTACTGAGTAGATGTCTCTAACGTCGCCGCTGACTGTTACTGAGACTGCCGAGCCTGCACTGACGTCTGCTGATAATGCCTTTTTGACGAAGTTTGTTGTTTTGATGAGGACTTCTTCTTCTATGTATTTAGTGCGACCGTCTGAAGGTGGAAGAACCATGTGGTCTAAGCGTGGCATAACTTTGAGGTCTTGGGTGTCCCAGAAGACTCTGAATTCTACGTCCTTCTCTGAAATTTCGGGGTGATGCCAGAGGACTTCGATTGGCTCGTTAAGAATGTAAGTTGTTTCTGTTGTTGGAACTATTGTTGCTTTCGGGTCGTTAACGTTCCATTCTTCGAATTTCGGCGAAACAACGTCTTCTGTTCGCAAGACGTAGTTGATGTTTGGTTTGAATTCTGGAACTTCTATGTTTCTGTAGTAGATTGGAACTACTCTTTCATAGGCGAGCTTGCCTTTCAGTGCGATTAAGTATAAATTGATTGGATGGCTGCCTTCTAAGACATTTCTGTAGAGTGTGCCTCTGAGGTAGATTCGCTTGTCTGGGTCTAAGCCTCTGATTTGTATTTCTGTTTGAAGAGGTATTGGAAGCTCGAAGCCTGTGTTTATCCAGCGACCGTTTTCCATTAGAGAAAATCGCATTCTGTTGCGGTTGTATTCTGTGTGGTAGTATGGTGCTATTAAGTTGTCAATTCTTATGTATTCCTGGTCTTTGACGCCGAAGACTACTGTTGTCGGACTGTCTGTTCCGATTTCTCTTACTAAGGCACAGGATTTTTGCCAGTCTTCGAGTCTGTATCTGCCGTCTTCTAAGTCTGAACCCTTGATTACGAGTTCCCAGTTATCTAATCTTTCGATTGCCATTATATCTCCACCTCTGAGAAGACTAACTCTTCTGGCTTAATTTCTTCTACTCTAGGAGAAGGCGTTGGCTTTGGTGCTGTCTCCTTTGTTACTTTTGCTTTTCTCCTCCTTCTTCTTATTTGGATTGCTCTGACTGATTGGCGGATGTGCATTTTATATCACCTTAGGCTGCTGTCCAGACTCCTAAAGCCGCTCCAATCATCTCTATGAGATTGAGGACTTCGTAGAAGAAGCCGCCTCCCATGAAGTTTCCTAAGAAGTCCAAGACGTCGCTTTCGTAGGTGTATTTCGTTGTTCTGAGAATTCCGAAAATCAGCGGAGGTGCTATAAGTCCCATCGTTGTGTAGAGCTCTGCTTGCATGTATTCTTGTTCTGTGAGCTCTTCGCCTTCCTTGATTTTATTTGCGATGACACCTGAGATGTAGCCGTGTAAGAAAACCCAGACGATGCCGCCGACAATCATCGAAGCTATGCCTGTCCATCCTAAGCTTTCGAAGAAACCGCCCATTAAGCCGACGACTGGCATTTTACATCACCTCTATTCTACTGCTACAACTATTGTTGGTATTGCCTCTGGTGCTCTAACCTTTCTAACGAAGTCTGCTTTACCCATCTTCTGCAACTTCTGCTCCAGCTCCAATCTAGTTGGAGCGGAAGCAATCTCAACCCATGCGTCTGCGTCTTTGCCCATCTTTGCTATGAGGAAGGCTGGTCTCGGAAGTATCACTGGAACTCCATGATAAGTCGCTGCGACAACGCCTGTTCGCTCTTTATCTGGCTTTTCTCTGACTTTCGGAACCCACTCCTTCACGAAAGTTTCTAATCTCTCTCCTATTCTCTCCGCACCCTTCTTAAAGCCCGCTGCTTCGAGTGCGCTCTTAACTGCTTCTATTTTCTTCGTTGCTAATTCATTCTTCTTCTCTACTGGAGCTTCTCGCCATGTTGTCGAAGTGTAATTCTCTGTGTCATATCTCATGCCTGCTGTTGCGTGCTTGTGTGGAGCTGCTCTACCTGCTAAGAGTGCTCCGATGTTTCTACCGAATGGCTTTCTAAAGACCCTGAACTCTGCGCTCTTCGAGATTTCAATTGTTTCTTTAACTCTGCCAGGAGCTACCTGGTTTATTACTATGGCTTTTGCCATTTCTTCTTATATCACCCCCTCTTCCTTCCTTTCATTTATTTCCCAATTTTGGCTTATTTTTCATTATTTAAATAATTTTGGGTTATCTCTTCTGATTTGTGGCAGTAGGCGAAGAATCTCGGTATGTATTCTTTGTCTTTGCGTTCGAAGATTACTTCTGTGTCTATGAAGTAGTTGTTGCGGAATAGGATTGCTGATACTGCTAGTAGTTTGCCTCCGTGCATTCCTCTTGATTCTAGGAGGATTTGAGGGTGTTGGAGGGCTATGAAAACGTATGTTGATACTGGTTTTTTGCCGATTATTAGTCTAGGAACTGTTATTTTTACGCCGCAGTCGCAGCTGTAGGTTGCTGTTTTGCCTTCTAAGATTAGGGTGTATTTGCAGCCGCATCTTATGCACCTTAGATTACTCTTAAGCACCAGATATGAAACCATAAGCCTTGATAGAAGGCTGCGTCTTCGGATGAGATTACTTTGCCACAGTAGGCACAGCGATATTCTCTTTCTGGTAGGACTGATAGAAGTGCTTGTCTTATGTCGTCTCTTGGTTCTCCTTTGATTGCCATTCGTTCGAATAAAAGCAACAACGATTTGTATTGTTTATTTTTTAATAAGACCTTTGCGTATTGCTTCATTTTGTCTTGCAGTTGCTCCTAATAGAGTGCCTATTGCTAACTCTATGATGCCTTCTCCTGCTCTGCGCATTCTCTTGCGTGCTTCTTCTGGATTTCTCTCGCAGATTGCGTTTACTATATCTCCGAGTGTTTCGCCGAAAATGATGCCTGAGGTGAATTTCAGTTTTCGCCATCTCTGGTTGTCTGATTCGTATAAGTTATCTAGCGATTCTATTAGTGCTTCTGCTGTTTGAACTGCTTGGTCTGCTTCGGTTAGTGTTTCTGCTTCGAGTTCTTGTATTGGTTTTTCTTCTTCTGCTTTCTCTTCTTGCTTTTTCTTCCTTTTCATTATCAATTTCATTCTCGCAGCACCTCCTTTATTTTTTCTTTACATGGAATTGAGATGATTACTTTGTTTTTGTCTATTATCATTTTTATGTCTTTTATGATTGATTTGATGTCTACGCCTGGTATCCAACTTATGAAGGTTAGGATTTCTTGGACGTCTGATTTTATTGTTTCTTTGTTTTTTGCGTTTGTTATTACTATGTTTGCTCTGTTTTCTTCTTGTAAGTCTAAGAGTATGTCCTCGCAGTTGTATCTTTTGATTAGTTGCTGCTTCATGTTTTGGAGTTTTTGTCTGCCTTCTTCTGTTTTTGCTTCTTTTATTAGTTCTCTGAGAGTTCCTTCTGGGTCTTTCATGGCTTTCGCTAGAACTCCGCTTGCTTTTAGTGCTAGTAGGACTAAGTTGAATTTCTTTCTTAGGTCTGACTTATTTTCTCGCATATTATCCACCTCCGCAGTAGGTTGTCGTAGCGTGATTTTTTGTTGTTGATTTCGAAAGGTGTTTCTCTGTGGAAGATTATTAAGTTTTTGTGAATTATTGCGTAGCAGTATAAATAAGGTGGTCGTGGTAGAGGGAAGTAAAAATTTGAGTGGTAGAAGAAGAGCATGTCTTCAAAATGGAAGTATCTGTAGGATAAGGCTCTTTTTGTGCAGGTTAGGATGTCCTTGCAGATATATAATCTGTCTTTGAATGCGAAGCCTTTAGGATATTTCAACATGGCTTTTAATACTTCTTGTCTTATTTCCATAGGTCTTCCTCCTTTAAGACGTAGATTTCGTGAGGGAAGACTTCTTCTGCGAATTTCATGGCTTGCTCATTCCAGCCTTCTGGGAAGAGTTCTTCTGGTAGGAGGAGTCTCATTTCTTTGTTGTTTATTTTTAGTTCGCCGTAGGTTATGAAGACGCCTTTGCAGTAGAAGGCTACTTCGTCTAAGAGTTTTTTGGCTGCTTTGATGAATTTGATTACTGACCAGCAGGGTTCGATGTCTTTGAAGAATAGGATTTGTTTTGTTGGTGTGTGTTTTGCTAGGCAGTCTCGCATTCTTATGTCTAGTGGGCAGTAGCAGATTGTTTCGTCGCAAATAATGCCTTCTTTGCCTTTTATTGCTTCAATCTGAGATTTCGAGAGTTTCAATTTTTATGAGCTCACCTCTTTTTGCGATTAGAGGTGGAAAGCCGTGTGGCATTATGAGTTTGTTGCGTAAATGCGGAGGAATGTTTCTTTCGTCGCCTGTCCAGATTACTTTCCATTCTCCTGTTTCTTCGTTGACTTCGATTACGTCGACTATCATTTTATCACCTCAGCTATAGATGAATAGATTATGTAGGGTAGTATCATGATTAGAGTGGTGTCGAAAATTGTTAGATACAACAATAAGTTTTTGGTGATGAGGTATATAGGCGAGAGAGCGATTACTACGAGAGAAAGGGGAGTGTATAGTTTTGCTAGGCGCTTGAGATATTCGAGTAGTATGATTTTGTTCAGTGTCATTTCTACTCTTCTAGGTCAAATGTTATTATTTCGGGTTCTTCTTCAGGTTTTGTTTCTTCGGTTTGTTCTTCTTGTTGTTGCTGCTGAGATGGCTGAGGTTGTGGTTTTGGTTGTTCTTCTGTTTCTTGTTTAGTTTCTTCTTGTTTTGTTTGTAGTTTCTGTGATTTAATTTTTATTTTTGATTCGCCTGCCATGTGTGCTAGGAAAGTTCCTAAGCCTTGTAGGGATGCTGAGATGCCTTTCATTATTCCTACGACTGAGTCTGCTATTTCGTCTTCTCGTTTGCGTAAGCCTTTGTATGCTCCTTCTGCTATGCCTTTCATTATGCCTTCTATCGGTGATTTGAGCTCTGTGCCTAAGCTCGGGTCTTCACCGAACATGGTTTCGAATTCTGATTTTAGTTCTTTGAGTTTCTTTGTTTCTGCTTTGACTTTTTCTATTTGTTGTCTTATTTGCTGTGTTAGTTCTTCTTTTCTTAGTTCTTTTGGTAGTTCTTCTGGTTCTTTCTTCTTTTTCTTTTCTCTTTTTGTTAGCCTCAATATTACTCGCTGGTCTTCGCCTTTCTGTTCTACCACCGCAAATCTTGTTCCGTCGTAGTCTTCTATGATTGACTTGACTTCTTCTCTTGTTGGTTTGTAGTGGAATTCGGCGACGCAGTCTGCTGGATTAGAGTCTGTGCAGATGAGTAGCCAGACTCTTTTTGCTAATATATTCCGCAGTTTGGTTATTATCCCCCGCATATTTATTTCACTTTTGGTTTAATTATTTAAATAATTTGTTCTTTTCCGCAGAGTTTCCAGATTTCTCGTTGAGCATCTGCTATTAGTCTGTAGAAGCGGAAGGGAAAGTTTGTTAGTAAGATGCTGCCTCTTTCGTTTAGTTTTGGTATGAGAGCTTCGACGTCTCTATGAAGAGGTGGGTAGCATCCGCAAGTGTCTATTCTTACGAAGTCTTCGTAGACGACTAGAGTGCCTTTGTTCATCAGTAGTTCTGTGCCGAATGCGTCTCTAATCATTTCTTTTACTAAGAAAGTTAGTTCGGCGTTGCCTCTAACTTCGTTGAGTAAGTCTTCGTAGAGGTTTCTTGCCACTGAAGGAGGTAGCGCTAGTTTTTCTACTTCCTTTATATGTTTTAGTAAGGCTACCTTGTGCGATATGTTTGCTGTCGCACGAGTTACTGGTCTTGCTCTTCTAGTTGCTCTCTCCATGAGCTTATACATTTCCTCCGCTTGCTTTCTTTTTTCCTCTGTTTTTGCGTGTTCTTTGACGTAGAAGAAGAAGGCTTTAGTTAATAAATCGCTTACGCTTATGCCTTCTTCGTGTGCCATTAATGCTATCTCGTCTTTGACGTGAGGTATCAGTCTTATGCTTAGTGTTGCTGATTTTTTTACTTCTGAGTCTACGATGGAGATTCGCATGGTTCATCACCTCCTTTTATATATATATGGTAGCATTATTTTTTACATTTTTGCTACCAAAATGCAACGCAACGCATCCCAAACGCAACGCGCAAAACTCCATTTTCCTCCCTCCTTTTCCTTTTTTACCATTTTTCCTTTGAGTTTGGATGCAACGCAACGCATAATTAATTTTTGGGAGGGCATTTTCCTTCCTTCCCTGAAATAATAAAAATGGAAAAAATATGAAAATTTGCGACATTTTTTCTTATTTTTGTTATTCGGTTTTTCTATAGTCTCGCAGTTTCTTTCGTAGTGAGTTCTATTCGGGTATGAGTTGCTGTATTACTTGGTTGATTTGGTTGTTTCTTGGAACTGAGAGGAGTGCTGTTTTTATTGCTTTCTTTGCTTCTTTGCGTAGTTTTAGTTTTTCGATTTGAGAGAGGGTGTTTTCGAGGCGATTTAATGCTCCGTCGAGTTCTATGAGTATGTAGAGGCTTGCGAAGAATTCGTCTTGTAGTTCTGGTTCTATTAGTAGTTTGGCTACTGCTTGTCTTATGGCTTCTGTTTCTGTGTCGAGTAGTGCTAATATGGCGATATCGCGTGGTATTCTTTTCTCTTTTTGTTCTGTCAGTTTTTATCACCTCCTTCGGTTTTGTCTGTTTCTACTAGTGATTTGAAGAGTTGGATTAACGCTAGTCTGAATGCAAAGTATAGTTTTTCTGCTTCTTCGAGGTCAGAGTTGTTTGATTCTTCGTTTCTTACTTTTGCCATGTTATCACCTCCTTATATGAGTTGCTGTATTACTTGCTTGATTCGGTCGTCTCTGCGAAATGCGAGGAGAGCGTCTTTTATTGTTCTTTTTACTGGTTCGGGGAGGTTTAGTTTGTCTAGTTGTTGAAGTGCGTTCTCGAGTTGTCTCAGAGCGCTGTTAAGGTCTGCGAATGTAGCGATGAGTGTGTAGAATGTTTCGTCTTTCTCTATTTTTGCCATGATAACACCTCCTCCATTAGTTTCTTTTCTTTTCTTGTCCATCTGTAGGTGTAGCTTCTCAGTATTTCTTCTGCTCTCTTTTTCTTTCTGCCCGCTAATACTTTCCTTGCGAGCGAAAGCGCTGCGTATCGACAGAAGGCGCTTGTTGTCATATTCGTTTTTGCTGCTGCTTCTTCCAGCAGTGCTTTTTCTACTTCATCCACATAGACTGAGATAACTTTCATAGCATCACCTCCTTTCTTTTATTTTGGCGACCATGATTTCTTGACAGTTTAGACATTGTGCGAAGGCTTTGTTGCTTTTGCCTATGCGGATGATTAATAATTGATTAGATTCGCAGAAAGGGCAGTTGCGAGAAATTATTTTGATTTTTGCGGGGAGGATTGTTCGGCAGTATGTGCATTCTGCTAGTGCTTCTTCTTTTTGCATGTTTATTAGGAAAATTCGTATTAGTTCTTTGTGTCCGCAAATGTTGCATTCGTGGAAAATGTATTTCTCAATCATCTAGAAGCACCTTTATTGCGTAGTTTATGAAGTCGTGTTTGTCGCCTTTTATTTTTTCTAGGTATTTTTTGTAGGTTTTGAGTTTGAATTCACAATCGTAGTTGCGTTTTCTGTCTAAGATTCGACTGAATAGGATGTTTGCTTTTTGCCAAGGTATGCCTCTTTCTATTCTTCGTCTGTTTATGTCGAAGCGGTGATGGTCGTCGCCTAGGAGGAATTGGTAGAGGTTCTTTGTTTTTGCATCCAAAACTTCTCCGTGTGCTATTAGCCAGAAGTGCATGCCTCGTTCTGTTTGCATGAAGCGGTAATCCAGTAAAGTAAAGCCTAATGATGAGAGGATTGCTTTTCTTGTTTTGATGAAGAGGTCTATTTCTTCTTCGTTTAGGTGGCAGTCTATGTCAATTTTGAATGTTTGCGTTGCTTTCTTTTTTGGCTTGTAGTAGATTATTTCTTTCCAGGAAGAGCACATAGCCTCTACCCACCCTTATTGATTTTCTTACCATAAAGGTTTCTCCTTCTATATCTAGAGTTTTGACTAAGAATGGTAAGAAGATTATTCTGTCTGCTTGTTCTTCTATCGCTATGTAGATTGGTTTATACGATAGTGGTCTGAAGCAGTAAGGACAGTGAGTGAAGCGACAGTGGAAGTCTAAGCCTGTGCTTATTTTTCTTCCACAGCCTGCGCAGTAGTATTCTATAGCCATGAGAAACTCACCTTTTTAGGTTTTTTCAGGAAGATTATGTAGTGAATTTCGTTTCTGTTTATGCCTAATTCTTCGCAGTATTTTTTGGCTTCTTCTATGCTTATGAAAGATGCGGTTCTTCTGACGATTGCGTAATTTGGTGTCCATCTTTTTGTTTCTGTTTCATACCAAACGCCGTCTATTATTATAGTTTTTGGAAATTTGATTTTTCTTATTATCGCTCTTTGACCTCTTCTAATTCTTTCAATTTCTTGTGGTGTTAGTTCCAGAGAGTATAATCGCGAGTCTGACATAATTCATCACACTTAAGAATTATGATTTCTGTTTTGACGTAAATTATTAGCATTTTTACATATTCTGTTTTTTCTTCTTCATATAGTTCGTTTAGTAGTTTAAGTGTGATGTTCTCTAACCATTCTAGTAAATTGTTCCCAATCGAAGTATTCATTTAAATCGAACCTCCATGTGTAGTGTCTTTCTCTGTGAGTTCCTCTTCCTCTGACGAATTCGCCGAAGACTTCTGCTGAGGCTGTTCTTGTTTCGGGGTCTATTGTCGGTGGTTCGTTGCTTACTCTGAAGAATGCTCCTGTTTTGATTGGTTTGCCTGTTTCTCTCTGAATTTTTGCTTTTTTCGCTGAAGTTTTTATCATTAAGCCTTCTGCTATTGTTCTTGCGTGTGAAAGGTCGTGATACCATGTGAAGACTGGTGAGAATTCGTCTATCATGTATCTTTTGAAGGCTTCGTATAGTTTGTTTGTAAGGACATCTACGCACTTTCTGTTGCATTTTTGAACTCTTACGGTGATTTTGACTTCGCCTTCTAGGTTTCTTGCTGGGTCTGGTTCTCTTGGTGAAGTTTCAAATGTGTAGTTTACTGTTATTTCTAATGTTGTGTATAATTTGTCGTCGACTTGGTATTTTTGCTCTGCTGATAGGTAATAGATGTCTTTGCCTGTTTCTTCGTCTATGTCTATGAATTCTCTCTTGTATTTGGATGCTTCTTCTATGCACTTCTTGTATTTTTCTTCTTTTTGTTTTTCTGCTTCTTTTAGTGTTTCTTCTGCTTTCTTTTTGTAGTGTTCTGATTTTTCTTTGTCTTTGTCTTCGTAGAAGGCTGACCACTTGAGATATGCTAGGTAGCGGTAGTATTTTTGTGGAAAGAGGTCTTTTATGTCTTTCTTTTTGATTTCTTCGCATTCTTTTAGCATGAATTCGTAGAGGCTCATTTCATTTGTTGCTAAATATTTCTTCGATTTCTTTCTTTAGAGATTCTGCGATTTTGTCGCTGATACCTAATGCTTCGAATATGCTACGAGCTTGCTTTATCCAATCGTGATTTCTTACGAATTCTCTCAGCTCTTCTATCTCTTCGGGTGTTAAGTTCGCTTCGAGTATTGCTTGGACTATTTTTGCTTCTTCTCTGAAGTGCTTATCGATTGCCTCTTTCAGTTTCTCGAGGTCTGACATAGAATCACCTCTAAAAGTCAAATAATGTTGCTTGTTTTCTTCCTGTGCTGTCTATTCCAACTGCGTCTAGAATTCTTTGGATTTTTGTCATTATGTATTCTTTCATTTTTCTGTAGTCTATCTCGTCTTTGATTTCTTCGTCTTCTGCGTAGTATTTTATGCCCTTTTTCGTCCAAACATATTTGACTCTTCGGATGCCTCTTTGTATCATGGAATTAAGTTTTTCGTCTTCGTAAGTGTCTTTGTTTAGGTTGAATGGGATTGCTAGTTCTTCTTTTGTGAATTCTGTTAGGTCTATGTTGTTTATGTAGGAGATTACGTCTTTGTCGTAGAGGATGGTTTCCATAAGTGAGTAGAGGATTTTTCTCACTGCTTCTGAGGTGTCGTTTCTTCTTAGTTCGACGCCTTTGTAGGTTATTTTGTTGTCTTTTGTTAAGCCGAAGTATCTTGCTTTTGCGAGTATTACTATTTTCTTGAAGTATTCGTCGAATTCTAGTTTGAAGCCTTTTACGCCGTATTTGCTTTGGTAGTAGTCATTTACTTTGTTTTCGAGTTCTTCTCTTAGTTCTTCTGGTTTGTCTGTTATGATGAAGAGGGAGTCTGTGTGAGCGTATATGCATCTACTGTCGATTAGGTGGCTTAAGCCTTCTCTTGCTAGTGAGGTTATTTTTTCTGCTATTGTTGGATTGAAAAGTCTGAAGGATGGATTTGCGCAGACTCCATAGACTGCATTTATGATGCCTTTTACTACTTGTCTTTTTCTGTCTGCTTCTTCCCATTCTGGTGTGCCTTTTTCGTAACTGTTTCTTATTTGTGTCCAGCGCTCTTTTTCTTTCATTAAGTATGAAACCAAAGAGGGTAGGAAGTCGCCGCCTTCTGGGGAGAGTTTGAAGTTTATTATTATTGTTGGGTAGAAGGATGCGAAGTCGTAGGCTGCGACGTTTCTGTAAACTCCTCTTCTTGCTAGGACTATTGCTCCTTCGTATTTCTTCTTCTCGCCTCTGTAGGTTGGGAGGACTTTGCCGATTTCTTTTGCTTTTCTTAGTGCTATTGTGTCTATTATTCGCATGTTTGAGAAGACGAAGTTGTAGTCTGGAAGACCTACATAGTGCTTTATTTCTGTTGCGAATTTTAGTAAGCCTAGTTTTTCGTCTAGTTTTTTGAGGTTTAGGACGTCTTGAGCGTTATATTCTAAACAGGCTGAGTCTGACATGTCGTCTGAGTATTTTCCCCAGGGTTCTATGCCTAGTTCCTTCCAACAAACCATTTTTAGGTTGTATGTGCTGTGTGGTTTGATTTTCTGATACATTTTGTAGGCGTCGAAGAATGTGAAAGGTGGATGAATGAAGTAATCGGATGCTTTCTTTAACATAGAAGCGTCGAAATCTACGAACCAGGAAACCATGACGTCTGGGTCTTTTTCTTTTAGGAATTTTACGAAGTCGTGGATTTTGTCTGTTTGGTAGAGTTCGTCGCAGTAGCAACCTATTAGTCTTATTTGTCCGTCTGAATATGCTTCTACGTCGACGTAGGCTACTTTGAGTGGTATGTTTTCACTGTCTGGTTCGCAGCCTTGTAAGTTTTCGTTGAAGTATGCTTTTATGTTTTTGTCTATCATGAATCTCAAGGTGAATGGAATATCGTCTTCGCATGTCTTCTCGCTTCTTATTGAGTAGATTTCGCCTCTTTCTACATATTTTTTGTAGCATTTTCTGCCGTCTATTGTTTCGTGTTTGCCTGTTCCTAGGATGTATAGGTATCGTTTGTATGGATGGAAGAATGTCTTTTTCTCTTCTTTGGATTTACCTATGAGCATTATTTCGTCTTCTAAGCCGTAAATTGCTACTAGGAGGTATTTCGTCATCTTCTATCACCTCAACTAGCATGATAACTCCGTTTTTGTATTTGCGAGAGAAGAAGTCTATTGCTGATAGTATGTCTTCAAATTTGCCTTCTTCCTCAATTAGAATTTTCGCTTTTATTAGCTTCATTTTTGACTATTCTGAAGTTTACGCCTTCTAATGTTTGCTGTCCGAAGCCGATTTTTCTTTTTATTACTTCTAGCCATGATTCGTCGATTTCTATTCCGACTCCGCTTCTACTTTTGTTTTTGCATGCTAGTAGCGTTGTTCCGCTTCCTAGGAAGGGGTCTAAGACTCTTTCGTATTTGTAGGAGTAGATTTCGATTAGAGTTTCTGGTAGGATTAGTGGGAACATGGCTCTGTGCTTTTTTAGTCCTACGTTTGCTTTCTTTTTGTAGAAGGCGTCTGCTGATGCTGTTGGCATTTGCCATACGTCTGCTAAGAATTTTTTGTCTAAGGTGATTGGCTCGCCTCTTTCTTTTGGCTTCTTTAGTTTTCCTTTTGTTAGGACGAAGATGTATTCGTGCAAGGCGTCGAATTTTAGGTAGAATGGGTAGCTATGCTTTATAAAGTTGCCTGATGCTCTTCTTGTTGTTATTCCGAATGGCTTGACCCAGACTATATCGACTTCTAGTTCGAAGTATTTTAGGGCTATGTTGAGTAAGTCTAAGCCTACTAGGTATTTCTTTTTGTTGCTGATGTAGATTAGTGGGACGTTTAGGCAGAAGCATCTGCCGTATCTTAGTTTTTTGTAGATTAGGTGGAATATTCTGTCCATTTTGTCTAGGTATTCGTCGTAGCTTTGCCATTTTATCTCGCCGCGCATGTCGTAGTAAGGCGGTGAAGTTACGCACAAATGGAAGTATTCGTCTTCAAATGTCTCTAAGACTTCTTCTGCGTCCCCGATATATACGGACAGGTCAATCTTTTTCTGCATTTTTTACATTCCCACCCCCATTTAGGTCTTGATTCGTTTTTTATTAAGGCTAATATTGCTGAGTCTGATAGTGGTTCGTTTAGTGGAAATTCTCTTATGTTGTTTGCTATCATAATGAGCTTGCCTTTTTGTCTGTTACACATGTTCATGTAGATACCTAGTTGCATTAGGTAGATTAGTTGAGGGTTCTTGCCTGTTTTTATTTCTATGACTTCTTCTTCGTTGATAGCATCTACTTTTCCTATTAGGAGGTAGTTTTCGTATGTTTTATAGACTTCTTTTTCTATTTCGTAGCCTTGGTTTTTTAGTCTTGCACAGTATGCTTCATGTAGTAGAGTTCCTATTTCAAATTTGCCGTATTCGAAGTCTGGACATCTTATTATTTCTGTTACGTATTTTATGATTTTCTTATTCATTTTTATGCTTCTGAGATAAGTTTTAAGCCTTTGAATAGGTAGATGCCTCCGTCTTTAGCTACGTAAACTTCGTAGCCCTTGTTTGTTTGATATTCGAGTTCTTGTCTACGGAGGCGAAGTGGAGCGAAGTCGTCTTCAGAGTAGCGTATAAAGTCGCTTTTGTCGTTTGCTTTTACAAGGTCTTCGATGTCTATTTCAATTTCTTCGAGTAAATCTCTTGCTTTTTGGTAGAGCTTGCAGATTTCTTCTAATTTGCGTTTTCTCACAGCTCTTTTTTCTTCTATTAAGCCGCCTCTTCTCTTGATGAGTTCGTTGAAAAGTTTGATACATTGCCTGAAACGACGCCTGAAAGTTTCGGTTGGAAAATCGTCGATATGGCGATAGAGGTCTTTTGCATAAACCATCAGTGAGTCTGTTAGCGGGTCGTCGATTCTAGCTTCTAAAGTGCAAACCTCTTTTATGTTGCTACAGAGAAATGCTGTAAGAGCACCCCAGAGTTTTCTTGCTGCTTCTTTCTTTTCGAGCCATAATTCATGTCTTCGTGCTTCCATGAAGTATTTGTAGAATTGCGGTGTTTTGCCGATAAGAGCGTTTCTGACATCTTCTTCGTTCCAGCCCGTGAGTTCGCATAGTTCTTGTAGATTTTGCTTGTCTGTCTCAGTGAGAGGTTCGTTTCTGAGTAACTTTCTTTGTAATTCTTCTATGACTTCCTCACAGGAACACATTTATTTTCACCTCCTTTTTATTCAAGTTCTTCCACCTCTTCTGTTTCTAAATGTAAGAGAGCTTGTGAAACTCTGTAGCATTTTAAGCACTGGAAGTAGAGGAGGCATCTTGTTTCGTCCGAAGTTGAAATGTAGAACCATCCTAGTGGTGAATGTAGAGAGTATCCACAGTTTCTGCATTTTCTTTCAAATAGGAGTTTAGTGCAGTCTATGTCGATTTTGCGAGACATTTTAGTCATCGTAATCAGAAGTAGGAGAGAGTCGCCAATTATGAGTAGGACGCTTTTCGAACACTGATGATTTTGCGTGTATGTCTATGTGAGATAGATGAGGGCAACTGCGTAATATAATGCATTCTCTCTCTTCTCCGTTTATGATATGTTTTCTCCATATTATTCGTTCGCCGCAGAAAGGACATTCTGCTTCGTATAGTTCGTATGTCTCGGTAAATACTAAACATAGAGGTGCTTCTGCTACTTTCGTTTCTTATCACCTCCTTTCTGCTTTCTAATTAGCTTTTTGATTACTTGGTAGTATGCGGAGATTACGTCTTCGAGGAAGTATATTAAGGAATATTCGTGAATTCCAATTCTCCAAAAGCATCTTTTTATGTCTAAAATGTATGAACATGATGTGCAGACTGCTATCCTCTGACCCCATAGTTCTAGGTATTCGCCACAACGAGGACATTTGAAGTTTGTTCCTATGTAGTCGCCTTGACGATATAGGATGATTTCATAGACCTTCATATTGCCATTTGCCTTCATATACTGAGGCGGGGTTTCCTGCGAAGAAGACTGCTTGGACGACTCTGTAGTTTTTCGGAAGGAAACCGCTACCGTGAATGGCTATTACTGGTCTGCCTATGTAGCCTGGTTCGATTAGACCGCACTGAATTATGAAGCCTTTGCGTATTAGGGTGCTTCTTGGAAAGAGTATGGCGAAGATGTCTGATGGAAGAACGAATAGTTCGTTTAGTCTTGCGACTGCGTAGGATTGATTTAGCTGTATATCTTGCTCGATAGTGAGGTCTATGCCTGTTTGCTGAATTGTCGTGTATGCTGAAGGTTTTAGGTAGCCTTTCTTAATTATTTCTTTCGGGTTGATATGCATTTGTATCGCCTCCTAATGTTAGTTGTGAAGGCTCGAACTTTATTATTGCTGATTTGACCCATTTCGGTATGGTTTTTCTTTTTAGTAGTGCTATTGCTTTCTTGTCTAAGATGTATAAGATGCCGAAATCATCCTCAGCGCGGCAGAGGCGACCGTATGCTTGAACTAGTAAGTTTTCTGCTAGTGAGTAAAACCATTTCCACTGTTTCATCTTTTCTAATCTGAATTTTACTCTTAAATCGCTGACATCTGGGAAAGGTGCTTTTACTATAATTGCGAATCTGCATAAGTCGTATTTTAAGTCTAAACCTTCTTCTAATTTGACGCCTACTAATACTTTGTCGTCATCGCTTTCCATCCATTCTCTCAAGATTTCGTCTCTTCTGTTTTCTTCTAGGAATATGACTCTGTCCATGTCTTTGAAGTAGTCGTAGTATCTGTAGCCTGGGACGAAGATGATGCCTTTTTCGCCTTTGTGTTTTTCAATAATTTTTCTGCAAACACTTACTATTAGTTCTGCATTCTCTTCTTGGTGTTTTAGGTCAAAATCGCAGATTGGTAAAGCAACTATTGGTCTTCTTTCTGGTGGAAATAGTGAAGGTATTTTTATTATCGCGCAGTCTTTCTTGTTTAAGCCTAATTCTTTAATCATGTAGTCAGGGTTTATTGTTGCTGATGAAAAGATGAATCTTTCTGCAAAATCAAATTTTTCAAAAATTCTATCTGCGTATAGAGGTATTATTTCTCTTTTCGTGCTTTTGACGACATCTATAACTTTTGTTTGTAATGCAACTTCTATTCTTTTTGCTAGGTTTAGGAGTTTGCTGGCTCTTTCGTCGTCGCCGAAATCTGCTAGGTTATTTGCGTATTCGTATAGGTATGAAGGTATGTCCTCTATTCGGCATCTTCGTATGATTGGAAAGATTGAGAAGCAGTTTTTCTCGCTTAGTGTTACTCTTCCGTAGTTGACTAGGATTTCTGGTAAGTTGTGTGCTTCGTCAATTACGCATAAGTGTTTCTTTTTTAGAGAGTTTATGTTGCTCATTATCCAGAATATGTTTGTTACTGTTACGAAAGATGATAGTGCCTTTGCTTTTTCGTATTTATATACGCAGAGTTCGCATTTGTCTCTGACGCAGCGACATTTGCCGCCTCGTCTGCATTCGTAGTTTTCTTTGCCTCTGATGTCGTAGATTTCTTCTGCTTGAAAGTCTTTGCATATTTGGTCTTGTAGGCTTAGTAAGCCTGTTACATAGTAGCCGCCGTTTACTAGTAGTAAGGACATGTTTATTGCAGATTTGCCTATGCCTGTTGGTGCTGATAAGAATAGATATTTCCTCTTTTCTAGTAGTTCGCAGGCTTTTTCTATTGCTTCTCTTTGGTATTTTCTGAAAGAGCTGTAGAATCTTTTGAAGTTTTCTATCGCCAATTCTTTATCTTTTCTTGTAACCATTTCTCCAATACAAATGCGACAAAATCCTTAATACTCATATTTCGTGCTTTTGCCGCTGCTTTGATTTCTTCGTATAGTTTGTCATCTACAAAAACGGTAAAACTCTTCGCCACTTGCTTCTTTTCACCTCCTTAGTGAGAACTTCTCTGACTATTTGTGCCATAGACTTGCCTTCCATAGCACTGACATCTTTCAAGGCTTGATATACTTCGTCGTCCAAGACTACTAGTAAGTTTCTTCTCATACTATCACCTCCCTTCTCTATTATCAAGAACTTCGAGTGTAGCGCCGATGCCGATTAAAATACTCGCGGAAATAGTGTTCCATAGCGATTCACTTAGCAAGCTCACGACAGCATGAGCTATGCCCCACGCTAGTAAAAATTTTCCCGTAAGCTTTAACAACATCGCTTCTCATGCCTCCTTATAGCATTTTTACTATCACTCTGACTAGGTATAGATAAATGATTGTTGATAATATGACCCATGCTAATTTCTGCCAGAAAGTCGCAGGTTGTAGGAAAAACCATAGTAGAACGCCAGGTATTGCTGGTGCGACGAAAATAAGCAGGAATACTATGAAGCCCCAGATTATGTCTTCTACATCCATAGTTATCTACCACTTTATCATGTCTTTGAAGCGCTCTATGTATTCTTTAAGCGATTCGACTTCGCCTAGCTTTGAAGGATGCTCGAAGCGTGATTTGACTATTTTGTATATTTGCTTGCCGTTTTTCAAATATAGAACTGCGACGATATCTGCTATTTCTGGTAGTATTCTCAATCCATCTGGTATTTTCTTCCCTGTTAGTCTTTCTCTGCCTAGTTCTTCGTCGTAAGTGTATTGGTCTTTCAAGCCGCCTGTTACTGTGAATGAGCAGTCGCTGTTAAAGAATATTTCTCTTGCTATATCGTAGACGTGACCCCATTCTGTTATCGGGTAGATTCTCTCTTTTTTCTTCCCTTTTAGACCTTCTCTTCTCAAATATTCCCTAGCAAGCAAGTCTCTGAATGCATCGGCAGTTTCGAGGCAACAGAGCCAATTGTTTTCTTCGCATTCTCTGACACATTTCATTAATTCATCGTATTCTCTAACAACTCTGTATCTTTCTTTGAATTTGTCTCCGTAGACATTCATGGCTGCTATCATCGCTTCGTTGTTCATAGTCATATCAACGCATAAACTGTCTTTTAACGAAAGCGCTGTATGCGTCTTGCCTACTCCTGTTTCTCCATATATACACACAATTATTCTTTTCATTTCTTCTCACCTCTCTGCAGAGCCTCCAGCAGCCTTCTAGCATAAAAGGCTGATGCTGTTCCTCTCATCTGCGAACCTTGCTTGAGAACCGTCAGCAACATATAGTATTCCGTATCAGTTAGTTTAATCAACATCTCTTTCATTCTTTCTCGCACCTGCGAGCTCGTATAAAATCAATAAATCTTCTCTGCCTCATTCTTTATAGCCATCCAATCTGTCTCGTAGACATGCCATTCTCTAACTATTCCTTTCTTCTTCAAATCCCACAACGCCTGCTCAATATAAGGAAAGAGCGTCTGCGTTCTCAGAATAAAGATATCGAAGCACTCATCTCCACCGTTAATACCATCTCTAAAACCTTCTCCCTCTTCGTTTAATCGGATACAATTCACAACCTCAGAAAGACACTCCTCTACTTCGCAATCACTCTGAAGCAAAGCATCTCTATCGTAAATCACCTCAATCAGATAAACAGGCACTCACACCACCTCCTCTCAATTCTCACTCAATCCGTATCGCCTTCCTCACCCACAGTTTTCTCTCCTAGTATTTGCTTGACTAGCATCCATGCTTCGTAAATCAGCAACTCGGCTGTGTATATTCTCTTGTCGTATTCCCTTATTTCGTGCAAGTCGCCCATTATAACATATAGACGCTCCTTAATCCTTTCCAATATTCTTTCTTCTATACTCACCATTTCTATACCTCACCACAATTTCTGCCATTTTCGCAAGAACACTACCTCCATAAATTCTAACATTATCAAGTTCATCAAGTATCTTCTGTCTCTCGTCTTCCTTGCCTTCTCGCTCTAATCTCTCCATCAGTGCTTCCCATTCAGTTCTAATCAACTTTGACCAAGCTCCATACAACTTCACGAAATCTCTTAGTTTCATACAATCAACCTCCCTTGCTTATACATGAGAGCATCAATAACATAATACAGCTCGAATAAGCGAAATAGAGCACTTGAATAGTCTCCACTATCAATATATTGACTAATCTCAGCAATTAAATCTTTAGCAATATCATCTAAATTCTCCTTCTTCTCTAACTGCTCCAATTCTTCGTCAAGTGCGACAATTTCTGCTCCGTATACAGTTAATTTTAATCTCCTATCTTCTGTGAGATAGGCGAAGCCTCCTTGTATTAAGCAATCTGCTATTACTTTCTCTTCAATAGATAAGTCGTCGTAGCATACTGCTTCTTCACGAATCCTCTTCATTAACCTAATAGCAGCACTCAAGCTCATTTCATAATCGCCTCCGCTACAACATAAGCCATGAAAATATATAGAATCACAATCGCAGCAATAGCAAGCAATATTCCATCGCCAGATAATATTGCACTGCAAATACAAATAAAGCATGCTGCTAATGCAGTAGCGAAAAGAATGAAGGAAAATATGTCTTCTATCTTAACCATTTCAACCACCTTATTATTAGCCAGAAAAAATATAAATAGGTGAGAATCGCTACTATTACGATTAGCCAACTAGCGACAACCAAGGCATCACTTAGAGCCACGCTCACTCCACCTCTCAACTAACTCCGCAGCTCTTGTTATTATGCATTTCCCGTCAGAGTAAAAATCGCATTCTTCGCAATTTCCGATGCAAATAGGTTCTGTGCGGAAACTAGCAAGTTCTCTAATGAGCTGACGAACTCTTGCTCTTGCTTCTCTCTTATTCATTTTGTATCACCCTCGCTCAGTTTCGATAGACATTTCTTACAACTAGCACTCTACCTAGTGCAGAATCATCTTTCCAAACCAAAACAATATCGCCTCTCAAGAAGGCTTCTATTTCATCTTCGTATTTGAAAGGCAAAAGCTTGTCGCACTCAGGACAATACGCTTGCACATCAACAACCTCGGGTTCTTCATCACAATCAATCTCTTCCCGAGTAACTTCTCCCTTATCGTCTAGTCGGAAAGCGTATGTAGCTCCACGACACTTACATATATCTACAATTAGCTCGTTTATTTCTGCACCACAATACGGACATCTCGCCATTATCTATCACCTCCTACGAAAAAATAGGTGAGGGAGGATAGACCTCCCTCATAACTCTAACTCTTTTGCTTCTATTTTCACCTCTTCTGCGCTCTTTATCTCTTCTATGACATCTAAGACCTCTTTGACCTCCTTGTATCTACTGACTATCTCGCCAATCTTCTCCCTCACAACGGAAATCTCCTCAGATACTATGTCCTCTACCTTCTCGCAAGCCGTATCGCTGAGATGAACAACTATGTTTATGACGCTGCCTCCACCTACATCTACAGCGCCTATGCAAGTAAATCTCTTTGATAACAGCGCTTTTGCCTCTTTCGCACTAAGTTCTACTGGAACGCTTATAACTACTCCCTTCACCTCGCTCATGTTAATACACCTTTATACCTGCCTTTTCCATCACTTCTCTCGCTTCTGTTTTCGCTTCCGAACCCTGCGAAAAGGCGAGGTCTAGCAGTATTCTCAAGCTAACTGCTTCCCTTGTTTTCTCTCTGGCTTCTTCTACTAGTTTGGCAAGCCTCTCCTCTATGACTTCTCTAGGATTAGAGCGAGTAGGTATGTTCATGCTTATGTCTGCTACCCACGCTCCATCGTTAGTTTGCCACAACCTCTCAATCTCCATTCCTTCCGCTTTTTCAACGAGACGCTCGAAGACCCTTCTGAATATTTCCTGCTCAGCACCTCTAGCATATCCAGATGCTTCGTAAAGCCCAACGCTGACAACCGCTCTCAGCTGCTCAATTCTTGTCCACGTCCATATCTCATCTGCCTTCATCTCTACTCACCTTGCTTAGTAATCCCCCGCAGTAGTTCTATACAATTCAAACATATCCCGCATATATCGCACCCTGATTTCGTAGATACTATACGAAACTCTGCTGCACCTCCGCAAAACTCGCAAGTATCTTTTACTTCGTCCACTTCTATGACTATCTGCTTCCTGATTTGCATCACAGCTCCACCTCTATCTCGCCCTCTTCTTCTCTTCTAGATTCACCGAGTTTTCGACGCTGCTCCGAGCCAACTGGAGCAAGCTCCACTTCTACTTTCTCGTCAGTCACTCTCAAGTGAAGGCGCTTGTATTTTCTGTCTTCGCTACCTGCCCAACGCCAACCCAACCAAACTTTTCTACCCAACAAGTCCTCCTTAAGCCAGAGTATTCCGTCCTCATCTCTTGTGCCTAGTATATCTGCGATTTGCCGACCAAGCAAACTATTCGCGCTCGCTGAAATAATAAATTCCCTGCCTGGCTGTTCGGGGTCTTCGATTACTAAGCCGATGTTCCTGATTCTCTCATCTTTGTATTCGCCCGTTTCGAAATCTTTGGCTTGACCACCGAAATACTCGCCGAGTCCTTTTAAAATCACCTCGTAAGCCACGCCTTCCTCCAACTCCAACGGCTCTCTGGTTATCGCTGCGGGTGGTATCTCTTCCTCATTAATTTCCTTCTTCCTCATTCTTTCTCATCACCTCCCTTTCCTTCTTTTCTTTCTCCTCTACCTTCTTTCTTGCTTCCGAAAGCGTCCCACCAAGTTCTTGCATCATCTTGCCTGCCACGCGGAGGAAATCCTCTGGCTTACATGTTTGCAGTATGAACAACTCTACGAGAGCATCGGCAACATCGTTTCCACCGTCAAACTTCTTTTCATCTAATAACCTGAACGCTAGCACTGAAGCCGAGGCAACATCAACCGCAGTTACTGCCGCAATCACAGGATTATCCGCAGCCTCTGATACTCTGTAAATAAAGTCGTGCACTGCTGCGTCTATCTCTTCTTCGTCCTTCACAAGCCTCTTCAACTCTTCCCTCATTCTATCACCTCCTGCGAAGCGGAGAGAAGCCCCATAACGAGGCTTCTCCCTTTCGCTTCGCATAAATCTCATACTGAGCAGCCCTAGTTAAGAAATCTATAATTTCATCTTTCTCAATCTCAATCGTATAATCACGACCTCCTTCGTAGATAAACACAATAACGCCCAAATCTCTCAGCTCTCTAAATATCTCTCTCGCCTTAACATGCGAAACAACATCAACGTTTGTAGCGCCTTTGAAATTACTAATAATATCATCCCAATTAGCGAACACCAACCTAGCACTCTTGCTTAATATCATTTCTTCTCCTCCCTCTCTAATAATTCTATTAACATTTCAATAACGAACAGAATAGTCATAATCTCTCTTTTTCTAATCAAAATCTCGCTTCTAGGAACAAGACAATCTTCTATCTCCTTAATCATCTGAAGACAACGCTCACAATCTCTTCTCAACTCATAAGCCGCATAAGATAAATCTGTGAATTTACTAATAACCCTTGAATAAACATCATAAAATTCTTTCCTAAATTTCACCTTCTTTTCCTCGCATTTTCTCTTAATCTCTTCCAATTTCGCAAGTAACTCTTTAGCCTCATGATAAGATAATTTACTAACAATTTCCTTAAAATTATTATTGTTATTCAAATCATCCGCAACACGCAAATTATTAACCATCATTTCTCCCCAAACGAAAAAATAATAAGGAGGCAGGACGGCTTACTCCACCCAATAAACCGCCCTACCTCCTACCTTCTCTTTCATTATGCTTCCCCGCATAACCATGTGATAAACGCTGTGTGTGATTTCTGTTGCTTTTACGCCAAATACCGCAGCCAATTCCTCAGAAGTAAATCGCTTGCCCCTGTTTTCTGTCAAAAACTGCCTCACTTTGCTTCCAAGACCTTCTCCTCTAATCCCTGCCGCACGCGCTTCCCTCTTCGGCTTCTCCACAACCTCGCCCGTAATGTATGCCAAATTATCCTCGCCTAGCAATTTCTTTAATACTTCCTCATGCAAGCCCTGAAGTTTCTCCCTCGCTTTCTTAAACTCCTCAGTTTCCATTTTCTTCTTTATCTCCTCATTTGCTTTCCTCTCTATCGCCCTAATTTGCTCTTGTAACTTCGCCATTTCGTCCTCTGCTTTCTTCCTAATTTCGTTGCATTCCTTTGCGACCGCGAGAACAACATCAATTTCCTTTGAATACTGCTTCCTTGCTTCCTCAACCTGACCGAGCAACTCACCTAAATATTTATACAACTCTTCCATTTCCTCTATGCTCCTTCCTTTCAAGACCTGCGAGGCATCCATTCTAGCTCGCTCACCTCCTTTATTATCCATCCCACACCACCCATATCGGCTACCCCAATAACCCCTCCTCTCCCCCACTATTTAAATATATCGCTTAACTAAAATTTCCTTTCATCGTTAGGCAAACCTAACAATTCACACAAATTAACAAAAATCCACCAAATCTTCCGAATATCTCGCAACATCCT
>Ga0190311_1000034_pt1 | contig 48034 bp, 51 predicted proteins | sample 48700789_MG_FD_165037 | JGI IMG/M metagenome (GOLD analysis project Ga0190311, IMG submission 165037) | Hydrothermal vent sediment bacterial communities from Southern Trench, Guaymas Basin, Mexico - 4870-07-8-9_MG | ecosystem: Environmental > Aquatic > Marine > Hydrothermal vents > Sediment ...
CTACTATATCCCTTGGTGCTAGCTCCATGCGCTCTGGTGCGTAGTGCTTCATGAAACGCTCCCCCTTGGCGTTTAGGAGGCGACCACCTGCCGACCTAGCTGCCTCTGAGATTAGTATGCCCTGTGGGACTAGGCCAGTTGGGTGAAATTGGACGAACTCCATATCAGCTAATGGGAGGCCTGCCCTATATGCTATGGCCATGCCATCTCCAGTGGCCGTGTGGCTAAACGTCGTGAAGGCATATACACGCCCTATGCCACCAGTAGCAAACACAAATGCCTTTGCCCTAAAGGCATACATCTCGCCACTCCTCAGCTCTATGGCCGTTAGGCCACGTGCTACACCATCTACTATCAGCTTGGTAACCATCCACTCATCGTAGAACGTTATGTTATCATAGGCAGTTGCTCGGCCATACAGCGTCCTCATCTCCATTAGGCCCGACATATCTGCTGCATAACAGGCCCTTGGGTAGCTATGGCCACCGAAGGGCTTCTGGGCTATACGGCCATCCTCAGCTCTCGTCCAGGGGCAGCCCCACCGCTCTAGCTTTATTATCTCCCTTGGCGCCCTCCTCACGAAGAGCTCTACTACATCCTGGTCGGCTAGGAAGTCAGCCCCCTTCACCGTGTCCCAGGCGTGTAGGTCGTAGCTATCCCCCTCACGTAGGACGGCTGCCGTCCCACCCTGAGCGCAGACGGAGTGTGAGCGCATTGGGTGGACCTTTGATATAACAGCGATATCCAGCTTGCCATTTGAGACCTCAGATGCCTCAACAGCAGCCCTTAGGCCAGCTAGGCCAGCTCCAACGATGACTACATCGTGCGTTAGGACCTCCAAGGCTTCCACCACCATCTACTCCAGGCCTAACATCTCATAAACCTGGGCCTTCCTACGCTCTGCCTCAGCACTTATGCGCTCGTGGAAGTTATTCCCATGCGCATCTATGGTTACCACGAGGGGGCCGAACTCCTCAACCTCAAATACCCAGAGGGCCTCTGGTACGCCTAGGTCAAACCACTCAACACGTTGGACATGCTTTATGGCATTTGCTGCAAGGGCACCACAGCCACCAGTGAAGACCGTGTAGACAGCCCCGTACTCCTTACAGGCCCTCGTGGTATCAGCGCCCATGCCACCCTTTCCTACTATTACCCTAACGCCAGTTAGCTTGATGAACTCTGCCTCAAAGGGCTCCATCCTAATGCTGGTCGTAGGGCCAGCAGCTACCACACGCCACTCCTCACCGACCTTCTTGACGACAGGGCCACAGTGGTATAGCACACCTCCCCTTAGGTCTACTGGCAGGCTCCCACCAGCCCTGAGGATCTCCATGGCCCTCCTGTGGGCTGAGTCCCTAGCTGTTACCATGATGCCACTTATGTAGATGACATCGCCTAGTTGGAGGCGCCTGACGTCCTCCTCGCTTATCGGGGTCCTAAGCTTATACACGGCCACATCCATCACCCCACCTTATGTGTTAGGTACTCAACTGACCCATCTGCGTTTATGCGTGCTGCTGCCCTCCTAGCTGCCCAGCACTGGATGGCCACTGCTACTGGGTAACCACCAGGGTGCCTGCAGGCATAGTCCACGTGGACCCTAAGGGCTGTCCAACGGCCCCCAAGGCCCATGGGGCCTATGCCAGTTTCATTTATGGCCTTGAGGAGCTCTTCCTCAAGCTTAGCTAGCTCTGGAACTGGGTTTGGCCTATCAAGGGGCCTGAGGAGGGTGCGCTTAGCCAGCTCAGCTGCTATATCTAAGCCACCACCGAAGGCGACGCCTACTATAACTGGTGGGCAGGGCTTGCCCCCAGCCTCAAGTATGGTATCTATGACGAACTTCTTAAGGCCCTTGAGCCTGTGGGCTGGGCTAAGCATAGCTAGCTTACACATGTTCTCTGAGCCAACGCCCTTTGGGAAGGCTATGAGCTCCATGTAATCGCCATCAAAGATCTCCCAGTGCACGTAGGGGATGTGGCGACCAGTGTTATCGCCAGTATTGCGCTCCTGGATTGGATCTACCGCATTAGGCCTAAGGGGCACTTCCTTGGTGGCCCTCTTGGTGGCCCTCACTAAGGCCTCATATATTCCCTTCCTGATCGGGAAGTCGGAGCCAATCCTCACGTAGAAGGAGATAACGCCCGTGTCCTGGCAGATGGGCAGCTGCCTCTCCTCAGCTACCCTCACGTTCTCAAGGATAGCCTCAAGCTGGGCCTTCCCCATCTCGCTCGTTTCGGTTTCATAGGCCCTCCTCAGCGCTTCCTTTACGTCTGGTGGTAGGATGGTGGCAGCGAGCTTCAGGAGGTTGAAGGCAGTTTCTTCTATCACCTGTATTGACACTTCCCCCACCACATTGCCCAGCTCAGCTTTGTATATACGGTTTTTGGTTAGGTAAGGCCTTTTAGCCTAAATGCTTAAGCAGCGTTGCCGATCTCAAAATCTATATCCCTTAGGGCAGCTAGGCCACTGAAGTACTTGGTAATTTCCCCTCCTCTAACATAGCCTGCCTTCTCTTTCGGGCGAGTAGAGAACTAATAAGTATTTTGCTAAAAATACTAGGCCAGCTAGGCATGATTAATAACTGCTAGGACTTGGGTGAGGCCATCAAGGGCTCCACAGGCGTGTTTAGTTTCACCTGCCTGTGTGCCTGCCGAGGGGCCAAGCCCATCGGTGCTACTTAAATAGGCCCCTCAGAGCCCATTCTAGTGGAGAGCAGGGCATGAGCACGGGGAAGGTAAAGTATAAGCGCATAGAGGACCTACCTGGCGTTGGGCCAGCTACAGCTAAGAAGCTAAGGGAGCTTGGCTTCAGCACCGTTGAGGCCGTAGCTATGGCCAGCGTTAGGGAGCTTATGAAGGCTGGCATAGGTGAGAAGAAGGCCATGGAGATAATAAATGCAGCTCGCTCAGCTATAGCCCTAACCTTCGTATCTGCTGAGGAGCTACTTAAGATGCAGGAGAACGTAGAACGCCTCACCACTGGGTCCAAGGCCCTTGATACCCTACTCGGCGGAGGGCTTGAGACACAGGCCATAACGGAGTTTTATGGTGAGTTTGGCTCTGGGAAGAGCCAAATATGTATGCAGCTCTGCGTTAACGTCCAGCTGCCAAGGGAGCGTGGTGGGCTTGAGGGAGGGGCACTATACATAGATACTGAGCATACCTTCCGAACCGAGCGTATAATACAGATGGCAAAGTACCTAGGCCTAGATCCAAAGGAGGTCGTCAAGAACATAATATATGCAGAGGCATTTACGTCCGACCACCAGATGTTCCTCCTAGACCACGCAGATGAGGTAATCAAGGAGCACAACATAAGGCTTATAGTAATTGATAGCCTTACCGCCCACTTCAGGAGCGAGTACGTTGGCCGTGAGTCGCTTGCTGAGCGCCAGCAGAAGCTAAGCAGGCACCTTCACAAGCTGATAAGGCTAGCTAGGGCCTTCAACGCAGTAGCAGTTGTTACGAACCAAGTAATGGCCAAGCCAGATGTCTTCTTTGGCAATGCTATTGCACCCATAGGTGGCCATATAGTAGCCCACACTAGCCACACACGCATCTACCTCCGCAAGGGCAAGGGGCAGATCAGGATTGCTAGGCTAGTTTCAAGCCCCTACCTACCAGAGGGGGAGGCCATCTTCAAGATAACTGAGAACGGCATAGAGGACGTAAGCGAGGAAGAAGCTGGCCGTAAGAAGAGGTAGGGCATATGGTCAAGAGGTCGGAGCTCCTCCTGAACTTCCTAAGGGCACTATCCTCCAATCGCTACTCAGATGCAGAGCGCATCATAGGGCTAATTGAGAGGCGCATGAGGTCAAAGGGTGATTGGGGTAGAGGCTACGTAATGGCCTTGAAGGGCTTGCTCAGCGCTAAGAGGGCAAACGATAGGCATGCCTTCCTGCTGAGCCTAGATGAGGATCCAGAGCACCTAAAGCAGCTTAGGAGGGAGTTCAGCTCCCATGCCAAGGCTATCTGCCACGCTGATTTTGATAAAGGGTACTTCTCGGCCCTTAGGGAGCTAGTTTCCATAGCCCTAAAGGCAGGTCAGGCCCAGAAGCCCAATAACGTGTAGAAGAGGGTCCACGACATAAGCCACATGAGCACGTAGGCCTCTAAGCCCAGCAGGGCTATATCACGCCTCTTCAGCTCGCCCAAGAAGTAGCGCTTTAGGACCTTGTAGGTGGCCACGTAGAGGGCAATAGCCCATGCCATGCCTAGCGCCCAGCTCACGAAGAAGGGCAGGGGGCTAAGCTCTAGGCCACTTATTAGGGCACTGCCCACGCCAGCTACGAAGCCTATAACTGCACGTGCGTAGTAGAGCTTATCGGCAGCCCTCAATGCCATCGCCCCCTGGTGGTAGCCTTGAGGGAAGCACTAAGTGGCCTGGACATCGCAGCCCTGGTCAGGGAGCTAGCTGAGACCATCAAGGGCTCACGCCTCTCCAATATCTACCAGCTTAGTAAAGATAAGTTCTTGTTCAAGCTGAGGTCCCCTGGCACGACCTATAAGCTACTGGTGGATCTAGGTCGGTACGCATGCCTTACCAAGCGTGATGTAGAGGTGCCAGGTAGGCCCCCTTCGTTCTGCATGGGCTTAAGGAAAGACCTAAGGGGTGGCCTCGTGGCTGATGTAAGGCAGCACGACCTAGATAGGGTGCTTGAGCTACTGGTATCAACACGGAGCGGGGAGGTTAGGCTTATCCTTGAGCTCTTCGCTGGGGGCAACCTCATCCTCGTGGGGCCAGGTGGCCAGATAAGGAGGGTGCTTAGGCCAAGGGCCATGAGGGATAGGGACCTCCTCGTGGGTCAGCCCTACCGCTACCCACCTGGGCCTAGGGTGGACCTAGCTAGGCTCAGGCCACCCGACCTTGAGCCCCTGAGGGAGCTAGGGGACCTGGAGGTAGTTAGGGGCCTCTCAAGGCTTACTGGCCTAGGCAGCCCCTACGTAGAGGAAGTGCTACTGAGGGCTGAGGTTGAGAAGGGGAAGCCATGTGCATCCCTAACTGATGAAGATCTATCTAGGATAAGCCGATCTGTTAGGGATCTCGTGAGGGCTGTGGTTGAAGGCCCCCTTGAGCCCATGGTAGTGGTCGGGGATGGGGGTAGGTGGCTTGATGTAGTCCCCATAAGGCTGCTTAAATACGAGGGCCTTTGCTCAATTAGATTTAGGAGCCTAAGTGAGGCCATAGATGCCTACTTCTCTAGGCTTGCTGCAGGAGAGGCCATTGGCTTAGAGCTTAAGGCCATTAGGGAGCGTATTGAGAAGCTCAAGTGGAGGATTGAGAAGCAGGAGGGAGCCCTAAGGAGGTTTAAGGAGAAAAGCTCTTACTTCTCCTCTGTTGGAGATACGATATTCACCTACCTAAGCCACCTCAACTTCCTACTGGAGGCCCTTAGGGAGCTGAGGGATGAGCTTGGCAGCTGGGAGGCAGTTAGAACAAGGCTTGATGAGCTTAGATCACGTGGGCCACCTTTCTCATGGCTAACCGACATAAGGCCATCTGGTCCAACTGCCTGCCTGAAAGTAAACAACATAGCCCTTGAGCTAAATCTAAGGCAAACTGCTCAGGAAGTAGCCTCTAGCTATTATGAGAAGGCTAAGAAGGCTAGGAGGAAGGCTGAGGGAGCTGCTAAAGCCCTTGAGGAGAGCAAGAGGGAGCTTATCAGCCTTCTATCTAGGCTTAAGGAGCTTGAGTCTAAGGCCCCTGAGCCCCTCGGCATCATATCTGGTGGAGAACTGCTCGTTCAAGCGCCAGCTAAACCTAGGAGGGCCTGGTATGAGAGCTTCAGGTGGTTCCTCTCCTCGGATGGCCTGCTAGTAGTGGCTGGCAAGAATGCTGCTACTAACGAGCTCATAGTAAAGCGCTACCCCGAGCCTGGCGACCTACTTCTTCATGCAGAGATACCTGGTGCCCCCTTCGTGCTCGTAAAGGCAGGAGGGCGTGAAGTGCCGCGTGATACGCTCCTCCAGGCAGCTCAGCTAGCTGTTTCCTACTCCAGGGCTTGGAAGTACGGCCTTGGGGCAGCTACGGCTATCTGTTTTAAGCCCGAACAGGCTAGGAAGGTAGGTCCTCATGGTGAGAAGCTACCTAAGGGTGCCTTCTACATAGTGGGGAAGAAGGACTACATAAGGGGCGTTGAGCTTAAGTTGGCCATAGGGGCCTCAAGGGAAGCTGGCCAGGTTAGGCTCCTCCTGGGGCCAGTTGAGGCTGTTCGTTCAAGATCAGAAGCATACGTGCTCATAGGGCCAGGCGATGAGGAAGCCAGGGGCCTCGTGCTAAAGGCCATCAAGGCACTTGAGGACGTGCTAGGCCCCCTAGGGGTTGATAGGAAATCACTAGAGCGCCTTGCAGCTTTAGTGCCGTATGGCCGAGGTCGCCTCCTATCGGGTGCCAAGCGGTGTGGACATTAGGCTTTATCTAGCCATGCCCTACATGGGGGTGGAGGGTGGCGGGCTTGGAGGATAGGGCCGATGACATACTGCTGGTCCGAGATATAATGGTCAGCCCAGTTATAACGGTCCGTGAAGACGATACCATAGCAGATGTAGCTCGCATCATGAATGAGCAGGGCATCGGGAGCGTGATAGTAGTATCAAGCGATGGCGAGCCAGTTGGCGTGATAACTGCTAGGGACATAGTGCGCAAGGTAGTAGCCAAGGGGAAGGCACCTGAGCAGGTGAGGGCCTCAGAGGTCATGAGTTCACCGCCCATAGCGATAGAGGATGACCAGGACGTTAGGGAGGCAGCTAGGATGATGGCTAGGCTAGATGTGAGGCGATTGGTAGTGAAGCACAAGGGAAAGATGGTCGGCATAGTAACTAGCAAGGACCTACTGGCTACCCTACCATCCATACTGGACCTAGTGCTTGAGAAGGCCCGTGCTGGCCTAGTTGGCCCACCTGAGGAAGAGCGTGAGGAGGTACCGCTTGCTGGCTACTGCGATGTATGTGGCCGTTGGAGCACCACGCTCGTAGAGGTAAATGGCCAGTTCGTATGCGAGGAATGTAGGGCTGAGCTAGAGAGTGAGGAAGCATGAGCGATCAGCCAAGGGAAAGGTAGTGGGCATGGAGACCGATACCTGTATCAAGGGTGCTCACATCCTATACCATGGGGAGGTCCTTGAGGGCTGTATAGCTATATCAGATGGCAAGATAGCATTCTTGGGTAAGGAGGCCAATGCCCCGAGGGCGGAGAGGATCCTAGATGCCAGGGGCCTCCTAGCCCTACCAGGCCCAATAGATGCCCACGTCCACCTTAGGGATGAGGGGCTAGCATACAAGGAGGACTTCTACTCTGGGACCTGCTCAGCAGTAGCTGGTGGGATAACGAGCGTCTTGGACATGCCGAATAACTCCCCCCTAGTTGATAGCGCCTCAAGGCTGGCTGAGAGGGCTAGGAAGGCAAGGGGGACCATAGTAGCTAATGTTGGCTTCTACTCCCTGCTCCCAGCAGACCTTAATGGGCTAAGGGCTATCGCTGAGGCAGGGGCAGTTGCCATAAAGGTCTTCATGCACGAGCCAAGGACGGAACTCCCAGTATGGGATGAGGCCATGCTCCTGAAGGCCGTTAGCCTAGCTAATAGGCTAGGGCTGCCCGTTGCCTTCCACGCTGAGGACCCAGGCATCATAGGGGAGGCCAAGTGCAAGCTGAGGCCAGGGCTAGATCCAGTTTCAAAGTTCGTGCTCTCCCACCCACCTGAGGCTGAGGTAGAAGCCGTTGGCAAGCTAGCTAGGCTGCTGAGGGGCCTTAGGGTCCACATATGCCATGCAAGCGTCCCAAGGGCAGTTGAGCTAGCTAAGGGGGCTGGGTTCACCGTTGAGGCCACGCCCCACCACCTCTTCCTCTCATCCGATCTATACGAGCGCCTAGGCCCAATAGCCCTCATGGACCCACCGCTTAGGCCAAGGGAGCTAGTTATGGCCCTTAGGGCACTCCTATATGATGGCCTCATAGATATAGTAGCTAGCGACCATGCCCCCCATGCCCTAGGGGAGAAGCTAAGCACAAATCACGTGCCTCCTGGCATCCCTGGCCTTGAAACCATGCTCCCCCTCTTACTAAATGAGGTTGCTGAAGGGAGGCTGAGCCTGCAGCACCTAATCAGCCTTGTATGCGAGGGGCCAGCACGTATCTTTGGCCTAAGGGCTGGTCGCCTTGAGGTAGGGTGGCCAGCTGATTTAGTGCTCGTGGACCTAAGGGCTAAGCATGTGGTCAAGCCCGATGCCTTCTTCTCAAAGGCCAAGTTCTCCCCATTTGAGGGCTTAGAGTTCAGGGGCCGACCAATTGGCACCATAGTGAATGGCCAGCTAGCCTTCTGGGATGGGGAGGTCGTGGCTAGGAGGGGCTGTGGTAGGATACTTAAGCCTGAGGGGCAATCCAGGGGGCAAGGGGATGAGGTTCCTAGTTGATGCCATGCTGGGGAAGCTAGCTAGGTGGCTTAGGCTGCTTGGCCACGATGCGGAGTATGGCCGTGATGCTAGCGATGAGGAGCTCTTGGCTAGGGCAGCTGAGGAAGGCCGTATCCTACTTACATCCGATATAGGGTTATTCAAGCGAGCCCTCTCATCTGGCATAAGCGTGGTGCTAGTGAAGGGCTCAAGTGAAGAGGAGAGGCTAGCCCTACTGGCTAGGAGGCTCGGCATTAGGCTTGAGGTAGATCTGGAGAACTTAAGGTGCCCTAAGTGCAATTCACCAGTAGTGGAGGTGCCAAAGGAGGCAGTTAGGGGCTTAGTGCCTGAGGGCTCTTGGCGTAGGTACGAGCGGTTCTGGCGCTGTACTGGCTGTGGCCAAGTCTACTGGCAGGGCTCCCACTGGAGCAACATAGAGGCCGTATTGGCTAGGGCTAGGGAGCTAGCTAGGGCAAGGAGCCCCAAGGCCCCCTGATGTGGCCTAGGGCCTAAGCTATATCTAGGCTAGGGCCTATGGGCTCGGAGGGAGTAGGTTTGAGCGTAGAGAGGATAGCCATAATGACGGCCTGGAACGTTGATTCAGGTGTGTTCTTCCACGCCTACCCCCTCGTGAGGGCCTGGATGGACATGGGCTACAAGGTCCACGTCCTCTCCTTCATAAGGGATGACTTCCATGGCCGTGTCATGTTCGGCCCAGATGAGCCCTTCGTGATAAGGTGCTTTGGCACATCTGGCAAGACCAACTTCCTAGATCCACGCCCCCTCCTCACCCTTGATTACGATGTCCTAGTCGTTGAGGACCTGAAGATGCTGCCCATGCGGAACCTAGCCCTCATATGGCATCACGTTAGGCGGAAGGCCAAGGCCCTAGTCCACGTGCTACATGAGAATACCATACTTGGCCGAAGGCCACCGCAGCCCCCTGAGTTCTACTCGCTAGATTGGGATGCAGTTGTCTTCTTTGATAAAAGGCAAGCTTGGTATGCTAAGGCAATCTACGGTGATAGGGCTCGCTACATACCCTGGCCCTGCATGCCAAAGCGTGATGGGAGCAGGGAGGAGGCTAGGAGGGAGCTTGGCCTACCGCTAGATAGGCCAATTGTGCTCTGCTACGCAAGAGGTGGCTACAAGCCCTTCCTGCCCAAGCTACCAGATGAGGACCTAAGGGATGTCCTCTTCCTAGTACTAACTGGTGAGGAATTGGATTGGCCAGATTACCCACAGGTCAGCATCCGCAGGACTGGCCCCCTGAGGAACGATGAGCTAGATAAGTATGCCTTTGCCTCAGATGCCATAATACTGCACAAGCCATCAACACCAGCTATACCGCTCGCTCTAGTTTCAACTGCAGCTTACTTCTTCCTTGGGACCATGAGGCCCATACTAGCACCTAGGCTAAGCGATTCCTTTGAGTGCTTTGGCAAGGAAGTGCTTAAGTACGCAGATAGGAGGGAGCTCAGGGACATACTTGTGGATGTGCTTAACGATGGGCCAAGGGTTAGGGAGGCGCTTGGGGCTGCTGAGGCCTTCCTTGAGGAGCACTCGCCTGAGAAGGTCGCTAAAGCCTTCATAGAGCTATTTGAGGAGGTAGCAGGATAGCACCTAGGATCTTATTATGCTCTTTATGAGCTCTAGGGCCTGGTTTGGCTCTAGTATGCCTGCCCTAGCCTCCCTCAGCACCCTCTGTATGGATGGCAGCATCATGTACTTGTACTTCCTATGTGTTGCCTTCAGGAGGGGGCAGCCAAAGCTCAGCCTCCCCCTCGGCCTCCCAGCCCTAGTAGCTAGGTAGAGCGTATCCGTCTTGAAGAGCGCTAAAGCTGCCATTAGGTTGAGCCTGAGGATCCTCTTGCCACCTACCCTAAGCCAGTACGTTGAGAAGCGACCTGTTGGGAGGAGGTCGCCAAATCCCACCATCGGAATGCCTTCCTCAAGCGAGAACCTCACGACCTCACGTTCTATCTCCTGGTGGCACATCCTACATGGGTGCCTCCTGCCCTCGCCAGCTAGCCTAAGGATGGACGAGAATACATCCCCACGGCCCCTTAGGTAGGCGTGCTCTACCCCAAGCCTAGATGTTATGGAGCTTATGAGCTCCCTGGCCTCCGTTGGCAGCATCCAGCTACCAACATCTACGGTAGCTGCAATAGGGTTTAAGCCAAGCTCCTTGGCCACGTAGAGCATGGCAGTGCTATCCGCTCCACCAGAGAAGCCAATTACTATTGCTGGCTCATCAAGTGGCTCATAGGATGGCCACTCCCTTGGTGGATACCTTAGCTCCGCCCTTAAGATGGCCAGGATACGCTCTAAAGCCATTTTGAGTAGGCCATCGGCCCTTGCTGATAGGAGCTCCACCTTGGAGAGGGCCTCCCTTATCCTCCTGCGCTTTACAAGTAGGTCCGTGTTAGAGCGAACGGCCATGCTTGAAATACCAAGCAAGTCCCTAACTAGCTTCAGGACCCGACCACCAGGCCCTAGCACAGCTGACTTATCTGGCCTATCCGCTACTACTACGAGCAGGAAGTCATCTTCCTCTTGGTAATACACAGCCCTTATCCTGGGCCTAACGTACGTCCTAAGGCCGAGTTCCCTCCTAGCCCTGAGGACAGCCCTCAGCACCTCCCCTGGCGTGAAGCTCATGGCTACTGCCCATTAGCCCAAAGGCTCTTAAGCTCGCCCATGCAGTGGCCATTGGCATGCCAGTTGATGCCCTAGTGGGGAAGGCCGAGGGGCTCCTCGCTAAGGTTGGCTTAGGGGCTCTGGTGATATCAAGGCCATCTAACATCACCTACTTCACGGGCTTTAAGGGTGGCTTGAGGCTGATCGTGCTAGGGGGCAGTGAGCCAGTACTGCTGGTCGGTGGGGTTGACCTAACGGCAGCTGAGGAGCACTTCTCAGGCTCAAAGGTAGTGGTAAGGCATGTTAAGCTAGGTGAGAGGCTTGACAATGTAACTATAAGCATCCTAGGGGAGCTTAAGCCAAGCTCGGTTGGATTTGATGAGCTTCCAGTTAAGAGCTACCTAAGGCTCTCTGAGGAGTTCAGCAACGTAGAGCTTAGGGAAGTAAGCGATGAAATATGGGCCTTGAGGAAGGTGAAGGATGAGAGGGAGCTTAAGGCCATTAGGAAGGCTTGCCTCATAGCCTCTAAGGGCATGGAGGCTGCTTACGAGCTCCTACAGCCAGGCATAACCGAGCTTGAGCTCGCAGGCGAGATTGAGAGGGCACTTAGGAAGGCTGGCTCAGAAGCCCACCCATTTGAGGTTATAGTGGCCTCTGGGCCTAATTCAGCCCTCCCACACGCAAGGCCATCTGGGAGGGAGCTCAAGGAGGGCGACTTAGTGGTTGTGGACCTAGGTGCTACCTACGGTGGCTACGTCTCAGATATGACACGCACGTTCGTGGTAGGCCAGGCCAGCAGGGGCCAGGAGGAGCTCTACAGGCTCGTGCTCAAGGCCCAGCAGGAGGCCATGGAGGCCATTAGGGCTGGCGTAGAGGCCCAGGCCGTAGATGGGGTAGCTAGGTCAATCATAGATGGGGCTGGCTACGGCCCATACTTCATCCACTCGCTTGGCCACGGCCTTGGCCTAGAGGTCCACGAGCCACCTAGGATTGGGCCAGGGGCTAGCGAGCAGCTCCTAGCTGGCAGCACAATCACGGTTGAGCCAGGCATCTACATACCAGGTCGCTACGGCATAAGGATTGAGGATACCGTGCTCGTCCTAGAGGATGGCTATGAGGTGTTCACGAAGTTCCCATATGGCCTTAAGCCTCAGTAGCCGATGGCGCTAGCGGTGCCTGCTGCACATGCCTATGGCTGATTACGTAGGCCAAGCCCAGCAGCGTTATGCCCAAGCTCAAGGCTAGGAAACCCGCATCCCCAGGGGCCAGGAGGGCCTGAAGGGATAGGTTATAGATGTACATGGCCGTGAAGAACTTGTATTCCGGCCCACTTCCCCTGAGGGCCACCTCATAGAGACTTAGCACGGTAGCGGATACGAGGAACCAACCTGCGAAGTTGCTAAGGGGCACGCCCTGCCACCAAGGCCCCCAGCCCCCTTCCCATACCCAGGCTTGCCAGGAGATCATGGCGGGATCAAGGGCTAGGTCAAGCACCACCATGAGGGATGATGCTAGGAGCACGAGCTTAACCCCGCTTGCGAATGGCCTAGCAGCTAGGTACGCTAAGGCGGAGAAGATGCCCCACATCACGGGGACGGCTATGGGGACTCCCATGAGCCTAGCTGAGTCTAGGGCCACGTACCTATACCTGCCGAAGGGCAGGCCCGTTGAAACACCAAGGATCTCAAAGGCTAGTCCTACGGCAAAGCCTAGCGGGAGGATGAGGGGAAGCTTTCTATGCTCAATCCCAAGGATGGCTATGGCCACTATGTAGGAGGTCATGTAAATAGCGTAGGATAGCCAAGACCAATTAGGTAGGGCTAGGCAAAGCCATATTGGGATGGTAATGCCAGCTAGCATGAGGAGCCCAGAGATCTCCACGGGGCTGAGCTTAGCAGGCAAGGCACACATAACCCCCTTGCTAGCGCCCAAACCTCCTCTGCCTGCCCTGGTAGGTCCTTATGGCCCTTAGTAGGTCTATGCGCCTGAACTCAGGCCAGAGGACATCTATGAAGCATAGCTCGCTGTAGGCAGACTGCCACAGCAGGAAGCCACTTAATCGCTCCTCACCAGATGTCCTTATTATCAGGTCGGGATCCTTTACGGCCTCTGGTAGGTGGCTGGTGTAGAGGTAGCTCTCAAAGAGCTCCTCATCTATCTCCTCTGGCTCAATAAGGCCAGCCTTAACATCCCTTGCTACCTTCCTAACAGCATCTACTATCTCGGCCCTACCGCCGTAGGCTATAGCTATATTCAGGTAGTGCTCGCTATAGCCCTTAGTGGCTTCCTCAACTTCCCTTGCTAGCTCCCTCATATCGGGCGGTAGGAGCTCTAGGCGACCTATGACCTTCACCCTAACCTTATGCTTCCTTATTACATCGCTTTCTTTAAGGCGCTTGAGCTCCTCCTTAAAGAGCTTCATTAACTCCTCTACTTCCCTCTCGCTACGCTTGAAGTTCTCAGTTGAGAAGGCATAGAGCGTTATCGTCCTTATGCCTAGCTCTAGGCACCAATTAAGCAGCTCCTCAACCCTCCTGGCCCCAGCCCTATGGCCCTGCCAGGGCTTAAGGCCATGCATCCTAGCCCAGCGCCTATTGCCATCTAGGATAATGCCTATGTGGCTTGGCATAGGCCTTTCCCTCACCTGGAACTCAAGCCAGCGCTCGTAGAGGTCGTAGGCCCCCATCTTCATTAGGGCATACCTGGCCTTATGCACATCTACGTTCAGCCAGCGTGTGAGCATCTCAATTAGCGATACGAGCTTCTCTATCAACATCACTTCCTCACCCTTGCCCCCTCAAGCGCCCTAGCACATGGGCATTTGCGTTCCTCAGGCACCTCCCTTACGGCCTCTACGAGCACCCCCTTGATTATATCTTGGAGCCTTGAGGCTACCTCAATAACCTCATCTGCAGTTAGCCTATCCTGCATTCCAGCAGCCATATTTGATATAAAGCATAGGCTGGCATAGCACATCTCAAGCTCCCTTGCTAAGAAGGCCTCAGGAACAATAGTCATGCCTACTAAATCACAGCCAAGCATCCTCATGGCCCTTATCTCAGCTGGCGTTTCAAACCTAGGCCCTTCCGTGCAGGCTACAACTGCCTTCTCATGCACTACTGCCCCCCTAGATCTAGCTGCCCTTATCAGCACGGCCCTGAGTTCTGGGCAGAAGGGCTCAGTAACATCAATGTGTATTACCTCAGGCCCATCGTAAAATGTAGTAGGCCTCCCCTTCGTGAAGTCCATTATATCATGTGGGACGGCTAGCTCACCTGGCTTAAAGCTTGGATTAATAGCACCAGTTGCATTTGTGGCAATTACCCTCTCAACGCCAAGGGCCTTTAGGGCCCAGATGTTAGCTCGGTAGTTCAGCTTGTGGGGTGGGGCCTCGTGCTCCCAGCCGTGCCTAGGCAGCATGGCAACTTGCTTGCCAGCTACGTAGCCGATAGCTATCTCAGGTGGTAGGCCATAGGGCGTTCCCACCCTAACCCTCTCTGGTGCTTCTAGGAGTCCCTCTAGGCCAGTTCCACCTATTATGGCTATCTTAACTTCCCTCCTCTGCCTCAAGGCCCCCTCGCCCAGGCCAGGCTAGCCTAGCTCTTATAATGTTCACGATTATGGTGGCTAGGGCCACCATGAGCACGCCAACCAGGAAGGTGGCCATTAGGTCGGTGTAGGAGAGCATTGGGTTAAGCAGGATCCTGCCAGCCTCGTAGAGGAGCCTATACGACCAAGCGCAGACCAGGAGGCCAACTAGGCCATACCAGCCCCTTGGATCCTTACGCATGAACCAGTGTAGGCAGCGGCCAAGTATCAGCACGCAGAAGCCAGTTACGAACATGTGGGATGTATTCACGCATAGCCAGCCTATTAGGGCAGCTAGGTCAGCGTAGGAGATGCCTACTATTGGCGCATAGTAGGTTAAGTACCAGGCCACTTGGTAGGTGGCTAGGAGCACTATAAGCGTGCCAGCAGCATAGGAGATGGCAGCTACGTACACGTGTGGTGGTGGGAACTTGAACACCCTTGACCTAGCTGCCCTTATGAAGTTCTCTATGCGCCTATCTAAGCCAAAGCCCTTTACGAACATGAAGGCACCTATGCCAACTAGGATGGCCATCCAGGCGTAGACGAGGAGGTCTAGCATCCAGAGGACCACGAGGATGAGGATTAGGGCGCCTGGTAGGCCAAGCACTATCCTAGAGTACCTAGGGCTCTCAAGTAGCAGCCTTAGGTAGCGTGAGAAGAGGGCAGCTGTTTCTTCTATTGAACGGCTATGCCTTACTACAACACGCTTAACAGAAACTATTGGCACCTTAGATTGTATGAGTGGGATGACGACTTCATCTGCATACCCATCTGTAACTAGGATAACGCCATCTGCTGGGAATACCCTTAGGACCTCGGATAGCTCTGCTAGGAGCTTTCTATCTGCCTTCACGCCCCCAAGTGGGGAGCCAGTAATAGTTGCGATTTCATATGCTTCACCAGGCCCAGCAGTAGCAGCTAGGTGCTCGTAGAGCCTCACGGCCTCGAACATGGCATTTGCATCTGCTTCCTCTGGATCCGCTAAGGCGAGCTTAGTAGCTACCCTTAGGTTCTCCTCTTTCCCTATTATTGGCGTCTTGACCTTTGCCTTAACACCTACATCGTCATCCCTATCAACGCAGAGCACCAGCGTCCTCTCTGCCTTCCTCTCCCCCAAGCGGTCCCACCTTGCTCCTCACATAGGAGTGCCTAGCTCCCTTAAAACGATTAACGGCAAGCGGGGAGAAGGCTTTTAAGCAGTATAACTATTCATGGGGAGGTGCTTAAGGCTGGAACGAGCAGAGAGGACGCTAGCTCGTAGGCTTGGCTTCTGGGAGACACTTGGTATAGGGGTGGGCAGCACGATAGGTGGCTCCATATTCGTTATACTTGGCGATACAGCTAGGCTAGCTGGCCCAGCTGCCTTCATATCCTTCTTCCTAGGTGCCCTCATAACGCTCCTTATAGCCCTTAACTACAGCGAGCTAGCTACTAGCCTCCCCGTCTCAGGTGGTGGCTATGTCTTCACACGGGAGGCCATAGGGGGCCTCTCGTCCTTCCTAACTGGCTGGTTCCTCTGGGTTGGCAACATGCTGTATGCTGCTATGAACGCTGTTGGCTTTGCCCTAATAGCAGCTCGCTACCTACCCCTAAATCCAATCTTAATAGCGGAAGTCGTTCTATGGGCCTTCTGCATACTAAACGTAATCGGGGTGAAGGAAACAGGCCGAACTCAGCTTATCCTAACAACTACGCTCCTAGCTGGCCTCCTCTTCCTGACCATCTCATCAATACCTGGCTTTGATCGCTCTAACCTAGAGCCCCTAATGCCCATGGGCATGGGTGGTGTGCTAGCAGCAGCTGGCCTCAGCTTCGTGGCCTACTGGGGGTTTGAGACCATAGCTGCCGTTGGCGGTGAGGTAAGGAAGCCAGAGAGGACGATCCCCCTCTGCTGCGTCCTATCCGTGCTGGTGTGCAGTGCTATCTACGTATCGGTAACCCTTGCCTCCATAGGCCTCGTGGGCTGGGAGGCACTTGCTGAAAGTGAAACGCCCTTGATCCTAGTGGGCTCTGCCCTCCTGGGCGACCTCGGTGAAACCTTAGTATCCATCTTAGGTGCTATAGCCACGTTAACAAGCTTGAACTCAGCCCTCCTATCAGCTGCTAGGATAGCTTACGCACTAGCCAAGACGGAGCTCCTCCCAAGGGGCCTAGCTATCATCCACGGTAGGTTTAGGACCCCGTATGGGGCCGTTATGCTATCTAGTGCCCTTGCAGCCCTATTTACCCTCACGGGCTTCGTGAGCTTCCTAGCAGAAGCAGCAAGCTTTGGCTTCCTAACTGGCCTACTGCTCGTTAACGTAAGCCTAATGGTCCTCAGGAGGAAGAGGCGCTACCTGCCTAGGAAGTTCAAGACGCCCCTCTACCCACTGACCCCAGTACTAGCCATAGTGGCCTGCCTCGCCCTCATACCGTTTATGGATCCAACCGTCCTAGCCGTAAGCCTAGCCATAGGCCTGATGGGCTCCATGGTGTTCTTATTTGAGCTCGCAACGCCTAAGACGAGGGAAGCAGCCATAGGTGGCTTCTCCCTGGCCTCTGGCCTATCCGTCCTCCTGATACTCTACATACTTGATGTAAGGCTTGGGTGGGAGATAAGCACCTGGGCCTACTACGTCCTGCTGGCTGGTGGCATAACGCAGGTAATAGCATCGCTATTCTGTGCCATACCGCTTGGGGAGCTCTACATAGCTGCCTCAGGAGCCCTTGGCCTCACGAAGGAGCCTGGCCTCGTCCTCCCCCCTAGGGCTGCGAAGGCTGTAACAGCCTTTGAGAGGCTAATGGGCATAATACAGATGGCTACAGCCCCGCTCACGGCCATAATACTGTATAGCCTCACGGCCTTGCTCGTCAGGGGCATGTATAGGCCATTCATGGTGGCCCCACTGCCCCCAGAGCCCGCCTACGTGCCACTCCTCATGGTGATGTGCATAAGCCTCGTGTTCTCAACCCTAGCTGCTGTTATATCTGGCTTCATGTTGGTCAAGAGGAAGTACTACTAGCAGGAGGCCCCCTGCTATGGGACTTGGTGGGCGAAGCCTGAGAGCACTAAGAGCGTTCCAAGTGCTACGGCTACTAAGCCGAATATCAGCTCTAGGTCAGGTGGAACGAGGCCACTTAGGACGCCTAGGAAGGCCACAAATATGCCTGTCGTTATGGCAACTGCACCTATGAATATCAGTATGCCACCGAAGGCAGCTGCAGCCCTCCTCCAGAGCCTAACTGCCTTAAGCCTATCAAGGGTAGCACTAGCATCGGTTAGCAGGTCGTCTATCTCGCCCATTAGCTTCTCAAGGCGTTTAGCTAGCTCCTCAGCAGCCCTCATGCCCTCCTCAACCCTAGCTGAGCTAATGGCCTCCTTGAGGTCCCTTACTTCAGCATCAGATCTATCCCTAATATCTAGGAAGTGCTTAAGCCTCCTCTCAAGCCTCTTTATCTGCTCCTCTGGGGGCGCTTCCTGGCCCATGCTCTGGCCCCTACTGGGCGAAAAGGGATAAAAACCTTGCGGTCGCTTACCCCCGCCCGACCTACTCAAGTATGATACGGGCATCTACCGTCTTAGCTCCCTTCTCATATACTATTATTGGGTTTAAGTCCATCTCCTTAATCTCTGGGAGCTCCATTACCAGCCTTGAGGCACTGAGCAGGATCTTAGCTATGGTATCTACATCAGCAGGTGGCTGCCCCCTGTAGCCCTTCAGTATTGGATATGCCTTTATCTCGCTTATCATCTCATAGGCATCTTGCTCGTCTATTGGTGCTACCCTAAAGGACACGTCCTTTAGCACCTCAACGAATATGCCACCAAGGCCGAACATGAGCGTCTGGCCGAACTGTGGGTCCTTTATGGCACCTACTATGACCTCAATTATGCCCTTAGGTGCCATCTCCTCAACTAGGATGCCCGTGATGTGGGCATCTGGCTTATGCGCCCTAACGGCATCTACGATGCGCTTGTAGCCCTCCCTAACGCTCCCCTCGTCTATGACGTTCAGCAGCACGCCACCTACATCCGACTTGTGTATCACATCTGGTGAAACCACCTTGAGCACTACTGGGTAGCCTATCTCCTCAGCTATCTCAACTGCCTCATCTGGCGTCCTAGCCACACGTCCCCTCGGCACTGGTATGCCGTACTCAGCACAGACTGCCTTTGCCTCTGGCTCAAGGAGGTGCTTACGCCCTTCCTCATACGCACGCCTTATTATCTCCGAGGCCCTCCTGCCCGCCAAGGCAAGCACCAAGTTAAGCAGGCCTATATAACTAATTACGCTTGCCCCATGGTGTAAGCAGCTAGCGCCTGAACCTAGCCATTAGGGACCTACGCTCAGCCTCCATGACACGCTCGTAGAACCGCTCCGTTAGCCTTGCCTCCTGTCCCAGCACCCACTTAGCATCCCTGACCCCTAGGCCCTTCCCGCAGAGGGCCACGAAGGCTGGCTTGCCGTACTGCTCCACTAACTTGGCCGTCTCAAGGGCCTTATCCATAAGCCAGCGCTCCTTCCTCGTTAGGCTAGCACCTTCTGCTGCCTTCTCGGCCATCTGGCATACCATATCTTCATCCTCGTTCAAGACGCCAAGTGCCCTTGAGCCACACCTTGGGCAGGTCGGGTGGTCGGGCAGGTCCTTGGCCCTAACGGTGGCTACGTAGCCCCAGCAGGACGTGCAGACGAGGACCCTGGCCTCGCTCAGTAGGCGAGCCCTCGTGGCCTCAACTAGGATGCGCCTCAGTCGCTCAGGCGGTATGACGTCCGTCTTCATGCTCATCCTCTCCACGCCTAGGTAGGCTATCGGCGTTATCTCACCCATTGGCTTTTGGAGTTCAAGGACCTCTATGCCCCCGCTCCTTATGGCCGATAGGACCTGGAGTAGGTGCTCTACATCTAGGTCAAACGTGAATACCTCCTTAAGCGCCTCCTCATAGATAGCTGTCCCCTCAAAGCTCTTAACAAGGCTCTTCATGCTTACTGAGCTTAAGTCAGCCCACTTCTCTAGGGCACCGAACCTCTGGGCCACGTGGATTAGCCTACGCTTGAAGATGCCAGTTCGGACGACAGCCCTCCTAACGGCATCCCTCACGGCCCTTGGGTCCATCCTGCTTGCCTCAGCTATCAGGCCCACAACATCACTAGCTGATAGCTCCCCCCTCGTATGCATTATTATCCTGTATGGGTCGTGCTGGACTAGGACGGCCAGCCCTATGCGCTCAGCAGCCAGCTGGCCTATTAGTTGGGCAAGCGTCCTGTTCGTGAGGGAGCCGAAGTGGGCGTGGATTATCACGTACTCATCCCACTCCTCTACTAGTATGCGCTTGTGGGTTGGGGCTGGGTAGCCAAGCCTAACGTGCTCAACTGTTTCCCTTATGGCCCTAAGGGCTGTTTCAAAATCAGTTGGGTACTTCTCAGCTAGGCACCTAGCTATCTCCTCTGGCTCAGCCCCATTCCTAATCTGCTCCTCAACGAAGGCCCTTATCTGGCCTACCTCCTGTGCTACCTCAAATGGAACTGGTATCTCCTCGCCGACCCAGTTCGGTATGGCACCCGTTGGGTCCTCTACCTCCCTCACGTACACCCTATCGCCCCTAACGGCTGTTATTATCCAGGGCCTCCCCCTTATCACGAACTTAACACCTGGTCGGCCGTACTCTGCTACAAAGCACTCATCAAGTAGGCCAACTGGTAGGTCCTCTGCCTCGTTCACGACCACGTAGTGCTTTTCATCAGGTATCATGGATAGGGTCCCGAAGTAGTACTCGTACAGGGGCCTTGAGCGCCTAGGCTTTATGGCTACCATATCCTCCTCAGATACCCAGGCTAGCCTTGGATACCTGTTATGCATGTACTCAAGCACTGAGGCTATGTCCTTTAGCGTTAGCTTGCTGTAGGGGTAGGCACGCCTGAATAGCTCGTAGAGCTCGTAGAAGTACACACGCCCCCTCCTTATCAGCTCGCCAGCTATCTGGTGGGCTAGGGCATCAAGTGGGCACTCAGGTATCTTAAGGGGCTCAAGCTCCTCCTCAAGCGCCCTCCTAGCTATGGCCATGGCCTCAAGCGTGTCATCTGAGTCCATTGTTATTATAACGCCCTTGGCTACCCTATCAAGCCTGTGGCCAGCCCTACCGACACGCTGGACCAGCCTCGTTACCTGCCTTGGCGACATGTACTGGACCACTAGCTCTACACGGCCAACATCTATGCCCAGCTCAAGGCTTGAGGTAGCTACTAGGGCCTTTAGCTCACCGTTCTTCAGCCCCTTCTCAGCAGCCACCCTAGATGGCTTGGATAGGGAGCCGTGATGTATGGATATTGGGAGCTCAAGGTCCCAGACACGGAACCTACTGGCCAATACCTCTGCTATTGAGCGTGTGTTAGTGAACACTATGGCTGATTCATGTTCCTCAAGCAGCCCCTTCATCACCCTGAGCCTCGCAGCTACCTCTGGGTGCGTGTAGAGGGCCTCAGCCAGCCTTCGGTCCTCATCTGTTGCCTGTGGGAAAAGCACCTTTAGCTCCATCATGCGTGCTACTGGGACGTGGACGACCTCAACTGGCCTCCCATTGCCGACTAGGAAGCGAGCAGCCTCCTCTGGCGAGCCCACTGTGGCCGAGAGCCCTATTACCTGGGGCTCCTGGTCCAATAGCTCCCTAAGTCTCTCAAGCGCAAGGGAGAGCTGGCTCCCACGCTTGCAATCCACCATCTCATGTAGCTCATCTATTATTATCCAGCGGACGGAGCGGAGGTGCCTACGCATCACACGGCCAAGCAGGATGGCGTTAAGCGTCTCAGGCGTAGTTATTAGGACATCTGGCGGGCTCCTAGCCTGGCGAGCTCGCTCCCTCTGCTCAGTATCACCATGCCTAACTGCTAGCTTTAGATCTAACCGCATGCACCACCATTCTAAACGCTCAAGGAGATCTCTATTCAAGGCCCTAAGTGGCGTTATGTACAGGACCTTTATGCCCCTAGGCCTCTCTGGCATGGTTATAAGCATGTGAAGAACGGGTAGAAAGGCTGCCTCTGTTTTACCTGTGGCCGTAGGGGCAATTAGGAGGACATTCTTCCCCTCTAGTATTAGAGGTATGGCTTTCTCTTGAGGAGGGGTTGGCCTAGCAAAGCCCCTCTCAGCTATTAGCTTCCTTATTGGTTTTGCTAGGAGGTCAAAGGCATTTTTCCCCTTGTCGCCCAAGGCCCCCTACTGGGCTGTCGGCCACTCTTATAACCGCTTTGGACGCCCTTTGCTTAATACTTAGCCCCTCAGCGAAGCCTTTATCCAGCCTAATAGCCGTGTGCTGCTGGTGCTGGGATTGAGGAAGATAACGGAAACATGGGTTAAGTCCCCTCCCCTCAGGGGGGCCAGCATACTCCTTGCTGCGGAGTGCGTGGAGAAGCTCTACCCAGACCTCTTCAAGGACCTATCAAGGGGCCGAGAGGCATTTACTTGCTGCCCTGAGACGGAGAACCCAACCATGCTGATGGGCAAGCTAGCATCTATAATAACGTGCTCAAGGCCAAGGGAGATCGTGGTCGTGAGCATAGAGGGCTCCCCCCACTGCTTGCTACTTCACATGGCCATAAATGAGGCCCTATTCGTGGCCAAGGAAAGGCAGGTGCAAGTTAAGCACTACGTAGTGCTAGATGGGCAGCTAACAGAGGTGAGCGAGGAAGCTGCTAGGGTAGCTAGGTACCTCCACCTCGTTCAAAAGGCCATAGAGAAGTGCCCAGAGCTCCTTGAGGAGCTGAAAAAGCACAGCCTTGAGCATAAGTGGGCAGTAGGGCAGTAGCCTAGATGATGAAGAAATCCCCTATCACAAGCCTCTTCCTAGCAGTACGTATCTGCTCCTTTATGGACTTATCCTTAACCTCATCTGGCCTCAGGGCTATGTGGGCAACTGCGAGCACCCTAGCCGTCCTGCTATCTAGCTTGAAGGTGCCTAGCCTAGGCAGACGGATGTAGCCCCTGAACTTAAAGGGGTAAGCAGGCATAATACACAATAAGTACTCGTTAAGCCTGAACTCCCCAGTTTTCAGGTTGATACGCCAGGTCCCGTACTTGTTCCCCACGACCAAGTGCTTGCCTTTGAACTTCATCTCCCCCTTATGCTCCTTGAAGAGCTCCTTCAATATGCGCTTCCTAACGAGCACGCCTGCCTTATCCTCCAAGATGTCAGGCACTCTGGCACTACCTAGGAGCAGCCTTGCAGCTAGGCTATCCGATACTGGTAGCTTATCCAACCTCAGGGCATCAGCTAGCTTCTTAAAGAGCCCTAGCTCCCCCTTCCCTGCACCCTCTAGCACGATGTAGAAGTGCTTGTCCTCAACGAGGAGTTCCGCCCTGGCAGCACCATGCCTGATGTACGCCCTATCCAGCCTATCCTTGAACACCTGGGCTATGGCTACCTCACTGAGTGCGGAAGCCGAGAAAACGCCAAGTAGGGCTTCTCTAATCCCCCTGAACATGACTGGAGTGCGCCACTCAAACTCCTTCAGCGTTATGTCCTCAATGCTGGACTCCTGGAGCTTTAGGGCTATGAGCAGAGCCTCGCTAGTAGCTAGCTCAATATCGTAGTTCACGCCTCCCCTAGCCATTAGGAACCAGATGCCAGGCTTTTTCGTCTTCCTCTTGAGCTTGAACTTAGTAGTACCCTTCTTGGCGGTCATGCTCCCTTTCTCTATCAGCTCATCAAGCTCAGCTACGTAGTCCATTAGCTGGCCTATCCTTAGGTTTCTTATTGATACCTTATGCGGTAAGATAACCTCTATGCCATCATGCCTTACCAGCCTCAGAGTCTTAGGGCCATCTAGCATTACCGTCCAGTTGCCCACCCTGAGTTCGGCTCCCATCTCTAACCGCCCATGACGGGCCTTAGCAGGGCCAGCGTGTCCTTCTCGCCTACTACTACCTTGCCTAGCTTCTTCTTGGCCACCGCTCTGCCGTTCAGCAGGACGATTAACTTGCCCTCACGAACATCACCAGCAAGGCCTAGCTCTTCAAGGAGATCTATTAGCCTGATCTCCTTGGTCTTAGCTTCCCTAGGGGGCGAGAGCAGCATGGTCATGAGCCTACTCACAGCCTCACCTCACCACCAACTGGGGGGCAGGAACTCCCTTAAAAACTTACTTTCAGTAATCAAAAACACGGCATGTGTATAACAGGTAAAACTTTCACTGAAGGGCAAGGCTAAAAGCAGATGCCCCTCAGGGCTAGCTGGGGATGATGAGGAGCGGGTAGGGCGCTTTCATGCCCGTGAGTTGCTCATCTGACCCCCAAGGCCAGGAGGGCGCTTGAGGCCAGTAGGAGCGAGAAGGTCGTTATGGCATCTGCAACTGATGACTCAACTGGTATGACGAAGTTATCTGGATCTAGGCCATGCTTAAACGTAGCTACGCTTGCTGAGAAGGCAAGTAGGAAGGTCGTGGCAATAGCCATGGTGTTCGCTAGCAGGAAGGTAGCCATGAGGCTGGGCAGGGATGCTGGGGAGCTAGGGAGCGTGGCCACGAGGGCGAAGGCAGAGAACATCAAGGCTGAGGCAGCCCAGGCAGCTATTACCTCATGCTTGTGATCCCCAACAGAGCTCAGCCTAGCTTCTATCTCGCCCGACCAGAGCTTAGTAGTAGCAGTTGAGGCAACTATGGATCCTGCATCACCAACCGTGCTTATGAGGGCTGGGTAGGCAGTGCATATCTCAGGCCCAAGCCCTACGGCCACGTTTATCTCGTTCAGCAGCGTGCCAGTTAGACCAGATATTAGGATTACTATGGCTGATGAAGCGCTTGCCTCCTTTAAGGTCTTCCTGAAGGCCTCATCCCTAGCTTCCCTTAGGACCACGATGGCGCAAGCAGCTAGGAAGGCAAGGCAGATGGCGTACATGGCCACTCGGCCTACTAGCTTGAGTTCCAGGAGGGCAAGGACTAGGGTGTAGCAGCACGTTACAAGCACATCTGAGACAACAGAGCTAACTGGGTAGGTTATTACATCTGGGTCCAGCCCACGCTCAAACGACCTAAAGGCAAGGAGGGCCGTTATTGGCGTTACCAGCAGGAAGGCAAGTGCCATGGTAGATACCACGCTTACGACTACATCAATTACATCTTGGCTGGATAGGCCCCACGGCAGGCCGTACAAGAGCACAGAGCAGGTCATTAGCAGGGCTGAGAGGGAGCTTAGGACCATTATGGAGAGGTAGAGGCTCCTGAAGGCTTGGGTATTGCCCCTTAGGCGTGGCTCTATCGTGCCAACCCAGAGGCCAGAGGTAAGGCGACCACAGAAGACACCACCGACCATGCCCCTAGTGGTCAGGACGCATGGGTAGGCTACTATTGACCACGCCCTACGTGAGAAGAGCTCAAAGAAGGTCGCAAATATGAAGCCAGCAAGGAGGTCAACTAGGTTAAAAGAGAGGGCTCCTAGCGATTGGGAGAACAAGGTAGAAAAGCCCTTCTCACCCTTTACTCGGCTAGGGGGCATGAGGCTGCCATTACCCTGCCCAGGCCCCCTAGCCACCATGATCTCACCTCTCTCCCCTTGATCTCTAGATGTTGTATGCCTAAACCAGGGCAGGGCTATAAAACCCTTAATGCTCCTTGGGCACTAGCCTAGCCGATCTAACCCTAAGTACGCCCGTGTAGCCATCCCATGATATCTCATAATCTACTAACTCAATCCTGGCCTTGTACAAGGGGGCATCCAGCACGAGAGTTTCGTACTCGCCCCCCTCGCCAACAAGCGAGATATCATAGCGCTCCTTAAGGGCCAGTAGATCCCTGATGGCCCCCTCATCTAGCTCATGGCCAAGCCAAGAGGCGTCTAGGCCAAGGGCGAAGACACCTACGAATACCACCTTAAAGCCCTTCTCAACGAGCTCCCTAAGTATAGAGAACTCATCCCTACCCCAGAGCGGGGCGTAGCTCACTAGGCCAAGCTCCTCGCAGATGCGGTCTATGCGCTCCTTCTGGTACCTAGATCTAACTGCCCCTGAGACAATGCCATCTACATCAAGCTCAACTAAAGCAGCCTTTAGGTCCTCAAGCTCAAGCTCCTTTATGCCAGAAGTAGGCCTGCTGATGAGCGGTATGCCAAGGGCCTCAGCTACCAAGGGCGTTAGGTGCACGTTCGGCACGTGGAACATCCAACTATCATCACGCTCTGGGAGCATGGAGACGAGGTAGGCGACCTCATGCCCAGCCCAGATGGCGTGGTGGAGGGCCAGCATGCTGTCCTTACCGCCAGATATCAGGGCAGCGAGCCTCAAGGCTAGCCTACTAATGGGGCATGTGATGGCTTATAAAAGGATAAGCAGCGTTAATCGGAAGCTACACGGGTGAGTTCCTCCCTACGGCCTACTACCTTAATACCGTAGTTCTCAAGCAGCCCGCCTACTGAGGTGAAATCTGGGTCCTCTGAGACTAGGACGACATTCTGTTGCTCAACAAACCTCCTGTGGAAGGCGAGCTTAGCGGTCTCCCTATCGCATTTGTCCCCCTTTAAACCTCTTAAGGAAATCCTGCCAGATTCGCTTAAATGGGCGAGTGTTTATTCTTGATATGGTGTGCCATTTCCTATTCCTTCCCAGCATGCTAGCGTTACTATTAAGTATGTGTATGTGATGCGTGAGCACGCTTCTCGTCTCCCTCTCCCAGACGCACTTAGTTACGTAGATATGGTCGCAGCGTTGTACTATGGCCCTTATGTATTCCTCCCTGATAAGGAGCTCAAGAACATTAGTATCCAATACTACATCGACCAGTCTACCCTCCCTCCAGGTAGCGGCTCAGGATGCGCTTCTCCACCTCTATGAAGGAGGGAATTCCCTCCCTCAAGCCATCCTCATCTAGCTTGAGCCGCTCAACCTGGGTGTACCCATCTGGCCCACGAGTTACATGGTAGATAGCTACATCCTCTGGCCTTAGCTTAACCTCATACCGCCTATAACCACCCGTCGTCTCCCCCTCAAGCGTATAGCCATCGAACACAACTGGTAGCGATAGCGGGAAGTAGCTGCTGTGCGTGGTAATGAGCAGCTGTTTCCCCTCCATAACAGCTCTGCCAAATAGGATTGGGAGCTTGGCCTGGTACTCTGGGTGTAAGCTCATCTCAGGTTCCTCGACCATTATGATATCCCCAGGCTCGCTTATGGCAAGCTGGGCTATTACTGGCACCAACTGCCTTGAGCCATAGCCCAGGAGGGGGAGCTTGAGGCCAGCTGTATGGGTCCAGGGGTCCCTATAATCACTCGTTAAGATATCTTCACGGTGCCATCCTGCCCATGGATGTTCTATGCCAAACTCCTCGCTTAGTAGCTCATAGGGAAGCCTTCGCTCCTCGTTCTCGGGCTTCATGAGCCATGCTATAATTTCGAGTACATGCTCCCCTCTTCTCCCTACGTAATTACTAAACTCATGAAGTGCCTTCTTGTACCAGGGGATAATTCCCCTTTCTGCCGAGATGAGCTTAACCCTTTTAATGGCTATTCTCTTCCTTATTGTGTTAATAATCTCCCTGGTGAAGCACAAAGTGAAGCCCTTCGAAGTAGCGAAAAAATCGAGGGGAAACTTCTCTTCGGCAAAGGGTATTACCCAATCTGGATATGTGTCCCGTGATTTGCCATGCTCACGTATGCTTTTCATAACCTCTCTCCCATTTATGGAAATGGTATGCCAGAAGCCGTACTTGCTAACCTTATTTATGTAACCTATCTCCCTAATTCCCTCATCTATTTCCTTCGCTGCTGGGGTTCCTAAAATAGCGGGAACGTTCTCTTTATCGTTCATAAACTCATTTTGTATCGCCACACACTCTTCCTTTTGAGGTTCGATAATAATGCCAAGGCCTAGCCACTTATCCATGCGTTTATCACGGAATAAGGCATCTCCATCCTCTATGGATAATAAGGGACCTTTCCTTGCTTTTTCGCTCAACAGGCTCACGCCAGCTGATGCTGCCTGAGCCATGAGAGCTAGTGCCTCAAGTATGCTGCTCTTCCCCGACCCGTTTGGCCCTACAAAAATAGTAAGTGGTGCTAGCTTTACCTCAAGCGACCTTATACACTTGAAGTTCTCGATTATAAGCTTGCTTATCACGGCTCTAGGGCCCGCAAGCTGCCTCTCAACGAGCTCCTCAGCGTGGGCCATCGCTGCCCCCAGCTATAAGACTAGCCGTGTTATTAAAGCATGCTCGTGCTTATGAAGTAGCATGCCATACTTAGGAGCTCCTAGCTAGCCATGCTCCCATGAACTCCCTTATATATGTGATGAGCTTGCTTAAATTGTTAGTGCTCCTCATATCCACCCTCCAATCCCTGGGCAAGTAGCGCTTGAAGTAGCCAGCAGCCCTCTTATCCATTATGACCACAACGCCCCTATCTGCCTCGCTCCTCTGGAGCCTACCAGCCGACTGGGCGAGGGCCACGAGGCAGGGCACCCTATTTGCGTAGTGCCAGCCCCTCCTACCGAACTTCTCCCTGAAGTAGGCCGTTAGGGCTTCCTGCAAGCCAGTCTTCCTTGGGTATGGGAGGCCAACTATTACAACGCCAGATAGGAGGCCCCTACCGCCAGCGGAGAGGTCAACCCCCTCGCTTACCTTCCCCCTCGCCACGCCAAGCAGGACGCATTCCTCATGTGATGAGAGGAAGGAGAGCACATCTTCTATTTTCGTACGCCTATCCTCTACTAGGCATGGCCTATCAAGCTCTAAGCGTTTTAGGACCTCGTGCATGACATCGTAGGAGGGGAAGTAAACGGCTACCCTACCTCCAATTGCCCTTATTATGGCACTTAGCCTCCTAGCTATGGCATTGAACTCAGCCTCAACCCTACGCTCGTACTTCGTTGAAACAGCCTTATCTACTAACAGGAGCCTACTGGACCTTGGGAATGGGCTTGGAACGCTTAGGAACTGTGCCCTAGATCTATCTAGGCCTAGGACCTCCACGTAGTAATCTGGCTCCCAGAGCGTCCCGCTCATGAGTATTACCGAGCGGAGCTCATTCAGTATGCTTGCTGTAATAGATGGATCAAGGCACCTAAGCCCTATGCGCCCCCTTATGTTGCCATCCCTCTCTACGGCTAGTGAGTAGTGGGCGAACTCACGGCCAGAGAAGCTTAGGAAGTCTATGAGGAAGCTTGCGCAACGGCCAACATACGATATAGCAGCCTCCCCCTCCTCTGCCCTAGCAAGCCTAATCTTATCGCCCTCGGCCTCAAGGGAGCGTAGGAGGGCTATGAGGACACGCCTGCTCGTGAGGCCAAGCTTGCTCAATACGTCCTCAGCCACTAGCCCTGGATCTATTAGGCGCTCGTAATCAGGGCCGTAGAGCCTGTAGGTCTCCTGGCCTAGCTTATCTACGTAATCGGCCATGAGCTCCATGAGGCCACCATCACGGACCTCGTACTCCTCTGCCTCCCTCGCAGCCCTGCTGAAGGATACGCTAGATATGTCGTCCGACATGACCTCAACTGCCCACTTATCTATGTTGTGGGCCTCATCCACTACGCAGTTAAGCTCAGGTAGGTCGGCCCCAAACCTCCACAGGATGGCCTCCCTAACTGGCTCCAGCAGTAGGTAGTTGTAGTTCCCAACCAACATATCGGCCCTCCTAGCCATACACTTCACGACCTCGTAGGAGCAGACGCCGAGGTCCCTCCCTATCTCTAGGACCTCGCTTGGCAAGGCAGCTCCAAGCCTAAGCGCCCTTTCAACCGCAGCCCTAGTGGCTGAGCTGAGCTTGAAGCGGGATCTATACGTGGCCTCGTAGTATGGGCAAACGGCCCTCTTCCCACGCCTGAGTTCCCTGCAGGTCCTGAGGAAGTCCTTGTACCTCGCCTTAGCCAGCGATGGCCTATCTAGCTTGAGGGGGCACATGTCCTTCCTGCTAGCGAAGACAGCAGCCCTTAGCTCACGGCCAAGCTTCTCCCTAATCCGCCTTACCTCACGTACGTATATCTCAAGCTGGGCCTTCGTCCTCGTTAGGACCATTAGCTTTGCTTCTTCCCTGGGCAGAGCGGTATCCCTAGCCATTAAGTAGGCAGTTAGGATGGCTATGCTCTTCCCTATCCCACAGGGCGCATTTACAAGGCCTATCTGGCCCCTCACCAGCACGTTGTAAGCAAAGGCAATTACATCCCGTTGGTACCGCCTAAAGCTAGGGTAGGGGAAGTACCCCGCTGGATCTGGCCCTAGTAGCCAGCCCTCCTGCCCCTCCAAAGGCCCTCCCTTGCCCCCTAGCCATGGGGTACTGGCCTAAATAGCTGAGCTATGCTAGCCTAATGGAATAGTAGGGCATGCTTAAATAATCCCCCGTGTAATTCCTACATGAGGGTTGAATAGGCAAGAGGCAGTAGCAGATGGCGTAGCTACGTTCATATCCATGATGGTAGCTATAACTGGTCCGCTCCTACTTAGCATGAGCTCCTACGAGGCATTCTTCCTAGCCTTCCTAGCCAGCCTCTATGGTTCATTTGCCCTGGTTATAGCACATAGGGCTGTTAATGCCTCCCTTAAGCACATCCTGGCATCAGATGCTGCCCTATTGGCCCTCGGTATTCTTGCCTTCCTGCTACAGAACCCATTAGGCCCCTGGGTAGCCATACCGTATGCTATCCTAATAGGACTGCCATTTATGACATGCCCCCTAGCTGGCCCTAGGCCCCCGCCAAGGGCTAGGAGGCTAGACGTAAGGCTTCTTAGCTTGGCAACTAGGTATGGTGGTGTCCTAACGAAGGCCATTGTTATGAGGGAGCTTGGCCTTAGCCTAGAGGAGGCAGAAGCCCTCCTAGCTAGGTTCTGCCAGCACGGTGAGGCTAAGCAGGTCGTTAAGGGCAAAGTCGTGCTCTACGTCTTCCCAAGCGCCCAAGCTAGCCTCTCCCGTGTGGAGCTAAAGGTAGTTGAGGCCCTAGTGGATAACCCAGGTGGGATGAGCAGGGAGGAGTTCGTGGGTACAACGGGCCTAGCACCAGATGAGCTAGATAGCGCCCTCCTTGAGCTAAGCCTAAGGGGCGTAGTTCGCTTCCTGCCGTCCTCTAGCGATTACAAGCTCGCCTGCCTCATGCCACCTAAGAGGCCAAAGCCGAGGAGGAAGGGTGCTAGGAAGGCCAGGAGGCGCTCAGGGCCTCGCTACACGACCAGAGTTCGGTAGGCCATGTGGTGGGAAAGGCTTAAGGCTGAGCCCTAACACCAGCTAGGGCATGAAGATACTGGCCTCAATGGGCAGGGGAGGCGTTGGGAAGAGCACCTTCATAGCCCTAGTAGCAAAGTACTTAATTGAGGTAGGTGAAACGCCCCTTCTGCTCGTTGATGCTGACCCCGACCAGTGCCTTGGCTACATGGTTGGCGTTGATATGGAGGCGGAGGGCAAGAAGACCATAACGGACCTAGTAATTGAGACTTTCTTCGAGGCCGGTGGGACGCTCTACGGTGCTCCTCCATCTGAGCGCATGGAGAGCGCCATCTGGGAGGAAGGCATATACGAGGGGGAGGGTTTTGATTTCATAGCCATTGGGACGAAGTACACTGAGGGCTGCTACTGCACGCCAGATGCAGCTCTGAAGGGTGCTATTGAGCGTATAGCTAGGAACTACAAGTACGTGCTCATAGATTCGCCAGCTGGCTTAGAGCAGCTGAACAGGCGTATAAGCTCAAGGTTTGATGATATATTTGAGCTCCTAGATCCATCTAAGAAGGCATTTGAGCACGTTAAGCGGGCAGTTAAGGTCATAGAGGGCGTTAGGATAGAGTACGGCCACATCTATCTGGTCGGTGGCTATGAGTTCCCAGATGAGCTCGGCAGGAAGGCTGAGGAGGAGCTTGGCCTCCGCTACTTAGGCAAGATAGCCTACGATGAGCTAGTTAGGCGCTTCGTCCTAGAGGGCCGTTCCCTCCTTGAGCTCCCAAATGACTCACCTGCCTACCGCTCAGTAGTAGCCATTATGGAGCGTGTTGGCTACGTACCGTTTAAGCGCCTCTTGTTCCCAGGGTAGGGGCGTGTTAGGGATCTAGGGCCATAGTGGCAATCGCTCGCTTAACGGGCTCTGTGCTCCTGACTAGGGACCAGGAGATAATCAGGAGCGGTTGCGTTAAGACCCTTTGGTATGGCTACCCCTCTGCCGACGCCCTCTTCCGCCCCGTAGTGCTTAAATAATCGCTTAAGGGCCATAAGGTAGCCAGGGTGATGGGCTTGGAGAGGGAGTTCAAGCACATAATCAGGGTGGCTGGGACGGACATAGATGGGACGCTTAAGGTCCCCTACGCACTTACTAGGATAAAGGGGGTCGGCATTAGGCTAGGCTGGGCTATAACACGCCTCCTTAGCCTAGACCCAGATATGAGGGCTGGCTTCCTAACCGAGGAGGAGATAAGGAAGATTGAGGAGGTCCTCAAGGACCCAGTAGCACATGGCATTAAGCCCTGGATGGTGAACCGCCAGAAGGATCCAGAAACGGGCAGGCATCTACACTTCATAGGCGCTGACCTTGAGCTCCGCATGAAGATGGATATTGAGCTAATGAAGAAGATAAAGTGCTGGAAGGGCATTAGGCATGCCCTTGGCCTCAAGGTGAGGGGCCAGAAGACACGTACGACTGGCCGCAGGGGGATGACGGTTGGCGTGGTAAGGAGGCGCAAGAAGTAGGCATGAGGTGATGGCCTTGGGAGACCCAAAGAGGCCAAGGAAGAAGTACAAGACGCCAAGGCACCCCTGGAGGGCCGATGTCCTAAAGGAGGAGCTAGAGATCATGGGCATCTATGGCCTTAGGAACAAGCGTGAACTCTGGAGGGCTAAGACAACCGTATCCCACTTCAGGCGTATTGCTAGGTCCCTGCTCAGCCAGCCACCTGAGGTCAGGAAGAAGCGTGAGAGGGAGCTCTTGGACAAGCTGTACAGGCTTGGCCTCTTAGATGAGGGTGCTGAGCTTGACCATGTCCTTGACCTGAGGGTTGAGCACCTCCTTGAGCGTAGGCTGCAGACGCTAGTCTACCGCAAGGGTTTAGCTGTATCGCCCTACCAGGCTAGGCAGCTGATAGTCCATGGCCACATAGCCATAGGGGGCCGTAAGGTCTACTCACCTGGCTACATAGTAAAGCGTGATGAAGAGGACCTCATCACGTACGCACCAACTAGCCCATTTGCTAATAAGAAGCCCCCTGGCCTAGAGGGTAAGGAGGGCTCTGAGGCAGGAGGTGGTAGTGCTTGAGTGAGGCTGAGGGGAGGGGTCGCCCTAGGAAGGAGCGCTGGGGCATAGCACACATATACAGCTCCTTTAACAACACGATAATCACCATAACGGACCTAACTGGTGCTGAAACAATTGCTAGGGCATCTGGTGGCATGTTCGTTAAAGCAGATAGGCTAAAGCCAAGCCCCTATGCTGCTATGAAGGCTGCTGCCTATGCTGCTGAAATTGCTAAGAAGCGTGGTATAACAGCTATCCACATAAAGGTAAGGGCTCCTGGTGGCCCTGGCCCAAAGACACCTGGCCCTGGTGCCCAGGCAGCCATAAGGGCCTTAGCTAGGGCTGGCTTTAAGATAGGCCGTATAGAGGATGTAACGCCGATACCGCACGATGGGACTAGGCGGAAGGGAGGCCGTAGGGGCCGTAGGGTATAGGGAGCTAGCCTTTCCTCCATGCTTGATTATGTGGCTCTGAAAAGCAGAGCTAAGGTAGGCTTAAAAGCCCTCCTGCCATTTCAAGCCCGTATGGCCGAAGAGCTTGAGGAATACCTAGATGTGCTTGGGAAGCCGAACTGCAGGCGCATACTAATCTTCCTTGGCGAGAGGGGCAGTGCTTCATTTAAGGAGCTAAAGGAAGAGCTTGGGCTAAGCGTTGGGGCCTTGTATTATAGCCTAAGCCTCCTCAGGGGCCTAGTAGCTAAGGATAAGGAGAGGCGCTACCACCTTACTGAGAAGGGGAAGAAGGCCCTCCAGCTCCTAGAGCTTGGCCGTGAGGTCCTGCTGCCACCCGATCTAGCTAGGCCCTATGCATCGCTGCTCAAGAGGCTAGCTGCCTCCTGCCTGCCCCTAAGTCGCTCAATACCACTGGCTCTCACGGCCCTAGGCCTAGGCGCTATTTCATCTGCTCTATCTGGCCTTACGCCCATCTTGCTCATGTATAATAATAGGCCCATTTCAGAGCCAGCTACAGCAGCAGCCTTATTCTTATGTGGCTTCTTGTTAGTAGCTGCATCAGTTATAGCTTCCTCTACCGCCCTCACACGTTCAGTAAGGGGCTCTAGCCGATTGCTGCTTGGAGCAGCTATATCAATGACCCCTTCAGCTATTTTCCCCTTCATCTGGCTAGCTATTACGACAGCCTTCCCAAGCACACCAATATGGCCCATTACCATACTGATGCTCCTGCTAACAGGTGCTTCCCTGGCCCTGCTTACCGCTTTCATAAGCGTTATCAAGAAGATAAGTATTGAAAAGGCTGCCTTCTGTGCCCTTATCACCTTCTACCTAAATGTGATCTTGGCCCTACCCATGATCTGGAGCTAGAACGTCAAGCTCTGTTTTTCAGAGCCCTAACTCTAATTAGCAAAATGAGGAACGCTTAAGAAACTTAAAGCCTGCCCTTACGGCTGGGGATGGAAGTGGCCATGAGGGCCAGCAAGCTCATAGTAGCCATCCTCTTGGCGTCCTCCCTGATCGGTGGCACGTGGACTACCCTAGTGCCCGTGGCCTATGCTCAGCTACCAGGTAGGTGGGATGAGGCTCCATCACCACCATACCTCGCTAGCGCCATTTACTTAACGGCCTTCCCAGAGGGCTCGTGTATGGCAAGAGCTGCCTTCCTAGCCTTCAACGATACCATAACCGTCCAGGGGATAGACCTAGGCTCCCTAACGCCAGCTAGTGCCTCTGGGGAGCTACCATCTGGCTTAGCTGCCATTGCCCTATGGGCTAGGAAGGGATCGCCACCTACTTGGGCCTCATGGGGCCTTATGAGCATGCTATATGAATCCTATGGCCAGTATAGCCCATTTGGCGATATACTAGATCACAGCAGCTCCCTCCCGTTACCTGGGCTGGGCTTAGGTAGCCTAGGCCCAAGCCCCTTCAGCGACCTTAGGGCATATACTGGCAAGCAGGATCCCATGTTCTCGCCTGGCCTATGGCTAGCCCTCGTATTCGTAGGGCTAGCATCAGAGGAAGGCTACTTCAGGGGTAAAGCTACCTACCTAGCCTATCAGGTAAGCAGGGCGTACGGCGTAGAGATGTGGCTCTACGCTAACATCACCATACCCCTGGATACCTACCACGAGCAGGAAGGCAGCTATCGGGGCTTTTCAGGCCAGCAGGAAGGCAACTATTTGGCCTTCCTATTCATATACTACGCTGATGTATGCCCAGATCGGCTTAGCGAGATCCAAGGTAGCTTCCTATCTGGCCTCCCAAGTGGCACGCCATGCGACCTCCTGCAGAACAGGACGAGGCTGAGCGAGGCACCCTATGCCCTCCTAGCCTACGTGGCCCTGGATATCGGCCTCTTTTACTTCGCCTACGGAGGTGAGGAGCCTGAGGCCCCAAGGCTAGGTGGCTGGCTCACGCTCTGGGCTTCTACGTTCTTCTTCCTAGACGCACATGTAGTCCACGTTGAAGATTATGTATTCCAGCTTAGCTTGAACTCAGCATTTGGCCATGAGGGGCCTATTTGCTCAGGTGGCTCAGAGGGCCAGGAAACGCTAACCTTATTGGCGGTTGAGGTGCCCTGGACTAGGGTGCTCTCAGCTGAGCCAGAGGGCGCTGAGGTGATCTCCTACAGCCCAGTAGATGCCATAGTGCTCCTCAACATGACCACTGGCGATTGCATAGAGGACCTAATCGTTACGTATGAGTACGTTAGGGAGTTCCCAAGCCTCCTAGTGGTACAGCAGGCCGATTCCTACGTAGCGGAGCCAGGGGATGAAGTTGAGGTAAGCGTCATCATACAGAACGTGGGCTCGGCAACGGCCTACAATGTAACATGCCTAACATCAGGTGAGGATATCTACAGCCTTGAGCTTAGCAACCTACAGCTCAATCCTGGTGAGTCCTTCACCTTCAGCTACACGGCGGTAGTTGAGAGCTGGGGTGAAGATTACCGCTACCCTGGCTACTACGGGGGGAGCTACACTAGCTATGGCCTTGTACCACCAGTAATGGCCATTTACTTCTCATCCCCGATCTACAATACTACTTCACCCTACTGGGAGGGGCCTGAGCTCCCATTCGTGGTTTGGTCTAATGGCCTCCAGTTCGTAAGGCCAGGTGAGCCAGGCCCTAGCTTGCTGGCCTTCCTAAGGCTTGATAACTACACCGTTAGCCAGGGAGAAGATGCCAAGGCCATGGTAGAGGTATGGAACGTGGGCTCAGCAGGAGCAGAGGACATAGATGTATTCTTGTCTTGGTATGTATTCTGGGCACCTACGTACTGGTGGACCTACGCATGGCCTGACGTAGAGGAAAGCTGGTGCTTCTCAGCGCACATTGATGAGCTAGGGCCAGGGGAGCACGTAGAGCTCACCTTCAACATCACAACCCAGATGCCAGGCTACATGGTGGTTTACGCTGAGGTCGTATCGGAGCGTGGGGCTATGCGGGTGTGGTCCAATACGGCTACGCTCATCGCTGTCCCAGAGCCCAACATGAGCGCTGGCCTACCCTACGTAATCGTGGAGAAGTACGTATCACCTGAGGGTGAGGTGAGGGAGGGCGATGTGCTTACCGTCCTCCTCGTCGTATCCAACGTTGGGACGGCTACTGCTGAGGACGTGCTGATCGTAGATGATGTGCCAGAGGGCCTAGAGCGTGTAGGCAGCGTGAAGACCTCACCACCCGATAAGCCATTTGAGGACCACTCTACCGCTAGCCAAGTGGCCATCGTGATAAGCTCCCTTGAGCCAGGCGAGGTAGTTAAGGTAAGCTACGATGTAAGGGCCGTGAGGGCAGGCACCTACGTTTTCAGCTCTGCTGAGGGCAGCTATGGCTACTACGGCCTTAGCACGAGGGGTGCCTCTGGGCTAGCCCTCATAACCGTTAGGCCTCGTGGCCCTGGCCCAACGCCAAAGGGCCTAGGCCCCTTTGGGAGCCTCATTACGCCCATAGCCTTGCTGGCTGCATCAATAGTAGCTACGGGCATCGTAGTGGCCCTCTACGCTAGGAGGAGGCACTAAGCCCTCCCTCCCTTTTTGCCGTGCCCACAGAGGCTAGCACCGCCCTATGGCCCCTCATGGCGAAGTGGCACTAAGCCTTTTTAAGGCCCCTTGGTGGCCTCTGCCGAAAGGCCATGGAGTTGGAGGTGCTGGAGCTAGAGGGCGATACGCTAAGGCTGCTCGTGAGGGGCACGCATACTGCCTTCGTAAACGCACTAAGGCGCATAATGATAGCTGAGGTCTCCTGCATGGCCGTGGAGATCGTGAGCATAGTTGAGAACAGCTCCGTCCTAGATGATGAGGTCCTGGCGCACAGGATAGGTTTGGTGCCCCTCAAGATGGACCCAAGGATAGTTGAGGAAGAGCCAGATAAGATCGTTAGGCTTGAGCTAGTAGCAGAGGCAAAGGAGGAGACCATAACTGTCTACTCTGGCGATATGAAGTCGGATAGCCCAGATGTCCAACCGCTCTACCCAAACATCCCCATAGTGAAGCTAGCTCCAGGCCAGAGGATATACTTGATAGCTAAGGCTAGGCTTGGCACTGGCAGTGAGCACGCCCGTTGGCAGCCAGTTTCAGTAGCTGCCCACAAGTACCTGCCCGTCATAAGGGTAGATGTAGCTAGGTGCAATCTCTGTGGTAAGTGCATAGAGATATGCCCCAAGAAGATATTTGATAGGACTGGCTCAGCTCTTAAGGTTAGGAACGTTCTGGCCTGCACGCTCTGTAGGGATTGTGCTGATGTATGCCCCCTAGATCCACCTGCAATTGATGTTAGCTGGGAGGAGGGCTCCTTTATAATGTACGTAGAATCAACTGGCGTCCTACCGCCCGACTTCATCCTAAGGCAGGCAGCTAAGGTGCTTAAGCGTAAGCTAGATGAGTTTGAGGGCAAGCTTAAGGAGGTGCTTGGCCTTGAGGCGTGAGATACAGAACCCAGAGCTTAAGGAGCTGATAAGGCTGCTAAGGCGTAAGTACGGTGAGCTAGGGGCTAGGATATGGCGTGATGTAGCTGAGAGGCTCTCTAGGCCAAGGAGCAGGAGGGCTGAAGTAAATGTAAGCAAGATAAACCGCTATACAAAGCCAGGGGATGTAGTTGTGGTGCCAGGCAAGGTCCTTGGGGCTGGTAGGATAGACCACCCCGTGTGCGTAGCTGCCTTTGCCTTCTCAGCTAATGCCAAGAGGAAGATAGAGGCAGCTGGGGGAGAGTGCATATCTATAAGGGAGCTCCTAGAGCGCAACCCAAGGGGCTCTGGCGTGAAGATAATGGAGTGATGGGCCATGGGGCGAGGGGCCACGAGGGGCCTTGAGGGCTGGACGGTCATAGATGCCACTGGCCTAGTGCTAGGTCGGATGGCCAGCGTGGTAGCTAAGCGCTTGCTCATGGGGGAGCACATAGCCATAGTAAATGCTGAGAAGGCCGTTATATCTGGCAAGAAGAAGGCCGTGGTAAAGCGCTACAAGGATAGGCTCCAGATAGGCCACTACCGAAAGGGGCCGTACTGGCCTAGGAGGCCAGACCGCATAGTATGGAGGACCATAAGGGGCATGCTACCACGCTACAAGGAGAAGGGGAAGGAGGCCCTAAGGCGCCTCAAGGTCTTCATAGGGGTGCCAGAGGAGCTAAGGGGGGCTGATGCACAAACCATACCTGAGGCAAGCGCCCAGAAGCTAAGGTGCCCATATATAACGGTAGGTGAGCTGGCAAGGGAGATCGGCTGGAGGCCACCTGAGGAGGTGCGGTAGCATGGCAGCCCGTAGGCGCATAATACTGACGAGCGGGAAGCGCAAGACGGCCATAGCAAGGGCTGTGATAAGGCCTGGTCGGGGGCGTGTGCGTATAAATGGCGTGCCAATTGAGATCTGGATGCCTGAATCCGCCCGCTGGAAGATGATGGAGCCCCTCCTGCTCGTAGGAGAAGATGTGTGGGGCCAGCTAGACATAGATGTAACCGTTCGTGGTGGTGGCTTCATGGGCCAGGCTGAGGCCGTTAGGATAGCCATAGCAAGGGGCCTCTGGCTCTGGACGGGCGATGAGCGCATAAGGGAGGTCTTCATAGAGTACGATAGGACCATGCTAGCTGGCGACCCAAGGCGCAAGGAGCCAAAGAAGTACGGTGGCCGTGGTGCTAGGGCTAGGTTCCAGACCAGCTATAGGTAAGCTAGGATCCTGAGCCCACGTTCTTATGCTTAAGGTCCCCTAGTTACAGGGGCTAGGGCCTTCTTCTACCGACCAAGGTGGCATATCCTGCTACGTGATCTACTACGGCAAGGATAGGGCTCCCGACCTAGCTAAGTTTGACCTCGCCATCCTCTCGCCAGTTGTAGAGGTCAGCGTGCTCTCCTACCTCCTTGAGCATGGGAGCTTGCTCTCACGACCATAGGTGGCTGGGAGCCCTGGGCCAGCGGGGTTAGCTAGCCGACCTAGGCCTCCCTTAGGCTAAGTCGTCCTAGTAGGCCATGCCACGCTCAGCGTTTTAAGTAAGCCCATGAAGACCCCCTAAGGGTGGTAGCTTGCCGACCCCATCGGTTAAGCTTGAGCCAGTTAAGGAGCTAGTAATCAAGGAGCTCTTGTTCTTTAAGTCGGTTGAGGAGCTCGCTAGGTTCGCTAACATAGCTGCAGGTGGTCGCCCCTCAGCCCTCTACTGGGCAGATGGGGTAGCCTTCCTATACTACCCACTGCCCTTAACGGCTAAGATCACGGCTACAGAGCTAGTTAGGGAAGGGCGTTTATACTGGGTCATGGTGTGCTTTGCCCTCATGCCAGAGTACGAGCGTGTTGTAGAAACACGGGAGAAGCTCATGGTCCCAGTTATTGATGTTTCCTCCTGCTCCCTATTCAGGGCCGTTGCCTCCACGCTTAAGGAGAAGGCAGGTGAGCTTACCACTAGTAACCAAAATCAGAGCCAGAGTTAGCCCAAATGAGGATCAAGGCTATGGCTAAGATGGCCCCCACGATGCCAGCTAGGAACCAGGGTTGGGACGCTATGGCCAGTAGGCGCCCTATTATATCTGGTAGGGATGGGAGGTATGGCTCTAGTACAAGGTAGGTTGCTGAGCCGATCACGAAGCCTAGGGCAGCTACGGCCAGGAGGACTAAGAACCTCTTCATCACCTTGGCAGAGGGCATGTCCTATGTTTAGCGTAATTGACACGCTGGTTTGAAAAACTAGCCCTGCTCCTAGGCTAAAGCACGATCAACCCCCTCAAGGTGCGGTTTATGTACATCCTATATGCTTCCTAGCTACGTATATCTAACGCTAGCGCCCTTCGCTTATCCTAGCTTAGCTCCACACCTCCTCCCACCAAGGAGGTGAGGGAGTTGTCGGGCTCATTCGCAAGGGCATGGGGCCGTGTTGGCCTCCCGAAGCCAGGGCTAGGCGAGAGGCTGAAGGTGCTGCTCAAGCGCAACCCACAGCTAAGGTTAAAGGTCATGCGTACCATAAGGGCTCTTGAGAAGGACATAAGGCGCTTGAATGCAGCCCTAGCTAAGTTTGAGGCCATGGAGAAGGAGTACGAGGCAAAGGCCAAAGAGGCACTTAGGGCTGGGAGGGAGAACCTAGCTAAGGCACTAGCCAACTCCATAGCGACCATAAGGGACTACACGAAGATAATACTCTTCATGAAGATATGCTTTGAGGGCATCTGCGCTAGGCTAAAGCTCGTATTTGAGATGGGCAACATCATGGTTGATCTAACGCCACTAAGGGATATCCTGAAGATCGTCGGGCCAGTCGTGGCGAAGTTCATGCCACAGGTAGAGGGCAGCTTAGGCATGGTCAGGGACGTGCTTGATACGCTCGTCAGCGAGATGGAGGACATAAGCAACACTATAACGCCTGTGGAGCTCCAAAACGAGGATGCCTCAAAGATACTTGAGGCCCTAAGCATATCCATTGAGCGTGAAGCCGATCAGGTGCTCCCCGATATTGATGTAGAACTCCAAGATGCCGTTGGCCACCGTGAGAAAATTAGAGGGAGGGGTGGTTTGCCATGAACGAACTCATGAACCCTGCTAGCCTAGTGGGCAAGTTGGTCAAGGACGAGTGGGGCCGCCAGATAGGCATGGTGGTCTCCGTCCTAGCCAATGGCAATGGCGAGATGAACTGGCTACTGGTGAGGATGGGCGATGGCCGTGTGAGGCGGTATAAGCTCTCAGATATCGTAACAACCGATTCCTGTGTGGTAGTGCGCTCAAGCCTGAAGAAGCGTGTTGAATCCCTCCGCAGGAGGATGGCCCTCATAACGAGGCGTGGGGCCATACTGTTCACGCTGAAGGATGGGATGGGCGAGGCTGCTGAGGAGATAAGCAAGGAGATAGATGACTCGCTAAGCATGATAAGGGCCGAGGCCAAGTACCTCCTTAAGAAGATTGAGAATGCCTGTAAGAGGTGCGCCGACCAGATAAGGGACGTACAGAACGGCATGGCCTGCCTTGAGATAGAGCACGAGATGGGCAACGTATCAGAGGAGGCATATAGCTTATCCATGAAGATGATGGTAGCTGACCTAAGGAAGCTCATGGCCGAGAGGGAGGACCTACTCAGGCTCAAGAGCGACCTAGCTAAGATGCTTGAGAGCAGCAAGCCCATTGAGGTACCACAGGAGGAGGGTGTGGTCAAGGAGGAGCCGATAAGCGTTGAGGTCGAGGAAGGCACCGAGGATAACCCAGGAGGACCTTAAGGCCCTTAACATGGCTATTGTATCCCTAACTAGAATAGAGAATAAGTTAGCTAGGCGAATACTTAACCTAGAGAACGAGGAGAAGAAGTACATCAATCTATGTAAGGAGGCCCTTAGGAGGCATAAGCTAGCAGATGCCCATGCCTATGCTAGCTACGTAGCTAGCATAAGGGCATCCTTAAGGGTCTGTAAGGCATATGCTGCCTACACGCTTGAGATGAAGGTAAAGCTGGTGTGCTACAGGGAGATAATCCTAGTATGGCATGATATAAGCCCGTCCCTTGAGGAGCTAAGGGAGGCAGCTAAGAGGCTTAGGTCCCTCTTGCCATGGCTAACGGAGGACTTAAGGGAGTTCCAGGACATGGCCTCATCTATCATAGATAGCTTAAACCCCGAGGAGATCCTGGGGAGCGTTAAGGCCCTTGAGGAATCACTGTTCTCCTCATCTGCTGAGGTATTCAAGCAGGTTAAAGACGCCTTCCTAACTGAAGCCAACATAGAGGAAGTACTACCAACTCCACCAGGGCTAACGACCCCCCTAGCTGAAGGGCAGGCCCCTGCTGTCCAAGAGCCAATCTCCATCTCCCTCTCAGCTAATGGCCCTCAGGGCATGAGCCAGGAGGATATAGATGAGATGGTCTTGGACTACCTAAGGAGGTCAGGGGGCAAGCTAAACATCGTGGATTGCGCTAAGGAGCTCGGCTTAACCATCAGTGATGTCCGTAGCTCCTTAGATAGGCTTGCTAGTAGTGGTAGGATTAAGCTCAGCAAGAGGTAGGGATCATGTTGACCAAGGACCTAGAGAGGATAGCTGCCTCCTACGCCTCTAGGGCCGTTCGGTTTGATAGGCAGGGTAGGGTAGATGAAGCCATCCTCATGTACATGAAGGCCATGCGTGTCCTTGAGCACCTCATATCCATGAACCCCTCATCTAGCTTATCTAGGCTGTACAGGCGACGCCTAATGGACTACAAGAGGCGTGTTGAAGAGCTCAAGCAGATAAAGGAGCCAATTAACCTTGAGGTTAAGGTAGAGGAGCCCAGTAGGCCAGTTGGTACTGGTCGTATAGGCGTGGGCAAGCCTCGCCCAACCGAGGGGCCTGGGGAGCTTAAGGAAGGGCCTACGATATCATGGGATGATATAGTTGATCTTGAGGAAGCTAAGAGGGCCATAAAGGAGGCCATAATATACCCAGTGAAGAGGCCAGATCTATTCCCACACGGCTGGCCAAGGGGCATTCTCCTCTTCGGGCCACCTGGCTGTGGCAAGACGCTGCTGGCTTGTGCAACAGCCCACCAGATTGATGCTGAGTTCATAGAGGTCTCTGGTGCAGATATAATGAGCAAGTGGCTTGGGGAAGCAGAGAAGAACGTAGCTAAGCTATTCAAGAGGGCTAGGGAGGTAGCTGGGGCAGGGAGGCCAGTTATAATATTTATAGATGAGGTAGATGCCCTCTTCGGCACCTTCAACACGGAGGTCGGTGGTGAGGTAAGGGTTAGGCGCCAGTTCCAGAGGGAGATGGATGGCATAATGGATAAGACTAGGAAGCTTCACGTTTACGTAATTGGGGCTACTAATAAGCCCTGGAACCTTGATTGGCCATTCATAAGGAGGTTCCAGAAGCGTGTCCTCGTGCCACCACCTGACTTTGAAGCTAGGATCGCCCTATTCAAGCTGTACACGAGGGGCATTAGGCTAGCTGAGGACGTTAGGTTTGATGAGCTAGCCCACATGACTAAGGACTACACGGGCAATGATATAAAGGACATATGCCTTGATGCCTACTACATCACCGTTAGAGAGCTATTTGAAAGTGGGAAGGCGCTTAAGCCAGGGACTAAGCCTAGGCCAGTGTGTAGGAGCGACTTCATAAACGCCATAAGGCGTAGGAGGCCTAGCGTAAGGCCTAGTGCCATAAGGCTATACTACGAGTGGTACAAGGAGTACGGTGCTGTGTAAACTACTCCCTCTCCTTTCATCCTCCTACTCCTCCATATGTATATTGCTGCAGCGATCACGCCACCTAGGCTTAGGGCTATGAAGGCTATGAGCATGTAGTACCCTATGGCATTGATAAGGCCTACCAACTGCTCAAAGCTAGCTTCCGTGCCCAAGAAGACCATGCTCTCCTCCTCGTATATGTATATATCGTGCTCTATGAGCTCCTCCCTGTACTCCCTGGCCTCTGCTATGTAATCGGATACGGTTATGTTGTAGCATAGCACTACATCCTGCATCCAGACTATGGCCTTCCTTATGGCGTTAAGTGGGTCCTCATCTATGCCAGGGGAGGCAGTTAGGTCAACTGGAAGCCAGCCCCACGGTGGCACGTAGGCTACTGCCCAGCCATGCCAAGCTACGTTCCTCACCCTTAGCTTAACATGGCCATCCCATAGTGTTTCCTCGGCCTCTGGGCTGATGTAGTAGATACAGCCTATCTGTAGGTAGGCTGGTATGCCCACTATCCTGCAGAAGGTTATGAATAGGTTAGCCTGATCATCGCAGTCCCCTCTCCGCCCCATGTACGTCTCATTTGGGTATCTAGGTAGCTCATAGGTTTCGTAGTATATGTTCTCGTGGATCCAGCTTACAAAGGAGCATATTATATCTAGGACGTTCTGCTTGCCGTAAGCTAGTTCCTGGGCAAGGGACCTAAGCTCCTCATCCTCGGTAAGCCAGCAAGCAGCTGGGCCACAGTAGGCATCCTTAAGCTCAGCTGGTATATCGCTTAAGGTGCCAGAGGCCTCTATTAAAATGCCAGGTGCTTCCCTAGGCCTCGTTATGAACTTATACCTAGCGTACAGCTCAATGCTCTCACCTGGCTCAAGGATCCTATCTTCCTCTGGCACGTAGAGCAGCGCCCATAGGTTGCCATCGTAATCCCTTACTACACGCTCTACGGGCCTAGATGTTTCTTCAAGCTCTACATCCTGCCAGGAGTTATTCATGAATAGGGAGAAAGCCACATCGCCATCTGAGAGGACCCAGGCTTCCTCGCCCTCATTCCTGTAGATCACCCTTACCTCATAGGAGAATACCTTATTCGCCTCAAGAGGGGAGGCTAGCACTAAGTTGGCAAGCAGCAGGGAGGAGCAGAGGATTAGCACGTAGGCCCTCATGGCCATAAAGCACCATGGGCCGTACTACTTCAGTGGGACGTACATAGATGACCTAGAGGCACCTACACCAGGTGCCCCATGCTTAACTGGCTTGCAGGTTATAGCGAACTCACCTAGGTAGTGGCCTATCATCTCTGGCTTTATCTCAACTGGCACGAACTCACGGCCATTATAGACATGAATTGTAAGGCCGACCATCTCAGGTAATATGACCATGTCCCTCACGTGCGTTTTAATTACGACCTTCTTCCCCTCTGCTAGTGCCTTCTTAGCCTTCCTTATCTTTTCAAGGAGTATGCGTTGCTGCTCAGTTAGGCCCCTAAGCAGGCTACGCCTCTGCCTAGCTGGCAGCAGCTTTATGAACTCATCCATTGGCATCTTCTGGAGTTCCTCAAGCGTGTAGCCCCTGTACGTGAACTTCTTAGGCATCCTCCCACCACCTAGGCCTAAGCGGGGGAGCCTAAAAGCATCACTCCCTCGTCCTCCTAACCGTCTTCTTCTCCTTACGGCCCGTCATGCGGGCTGCTATGTGGCCAACCTTACGGCCAGGTGGGGCGTGGCGTGATACAGTAGTTGGCTTGCCTGGGTGCTGATGCCTGCCACCGCCAAATGGGTGAGAGCAAGCGTTCATGGCCACGCCTCTGACACGTGGGTACTTATGGCCCTTTGCCTTCATCCACCAGTACTTCTTGCCTGCCTTCAAGAAGGGCTTCTCTATACGGCCACCACCAGCTACAACACCTATCATGGCCCTACAGCGGTCCTTAAGGAGCTTAGTACGGCCAGAGGGGAGCTTTATCATAGTTCCTTCATGCGTATGGGCTAGCACGGTTGCGTAGGAGCCAGATGAGCGAGCTAGCTTACCTCCATCGCCTGGCCTTAGCTCAACATTGCAGATAAGCGTTCCCTCGGGTATGGAGCCTAATTGGGCTATGTTACCTATGGCATTAGCAGCACCAGGCCCGTACTCAATTATCTGGCCCTCATACATGCCCTCTACAGCAAGCGTGTAGAACTCACGGCCATCCTCAAGCTCAATCAGGGCTAGCGGGACTCCCCTACCTGGGTCGTGGACGAGCTCCCTGACTAGGCCCTTGAGGGCACCCCCACCAGCCCAGGTGCTATCTAAGGCTGGGTACCTAGCTGGGGCTACCCTCTTATGCGTGCTAGCCCTGAACGTAGGGCTCCCACGCCCCCTTCTCTGCACCAGTATGCGCTTACCCATCCTCAGCTCCCTCCGCTCAAGCTAGGTGGGCGCTAGGAGTTCTATAAAAGCATTCTTCTACAATTAGCACTTAGCCGTTCCCCTCAAGTTTTTTAGGTAATATACCTTATGCCCTGCTGGAGCGTGCCAGGCATTGGGAGAGGAGGTCAAGAAGATCCAGCTAGGTGTTGGTGTTGAGATAGAAATACCAGAGAGCTACAAGGCCCTTGAGGATGCCTGCAGGGCCAAAATAGAGCGCATCTTGGCTAAGTACCCAAAGGCCAGGAAGATGTATGAATTGCTCTTAAACGACCCCGAAGTGAACGCCTGCTGGGACATGGCAGATTACATAGCAGTTAAGAAGCTCAGGTACAACGACCATGGGCAAACCCATGCGATAATAGTGGCTGCCTTCGCTCTTGAAATGCTTGAGCTGCTCCACGAAGCTGGCCATGAGCCAGATATAGTTGCGGATGGCTTCGGCGATATGGATGATGCAGCACTCATAGTGTTAGCAGCTGCCCTCCTACACGACATAGGCAACCAGGTACATAGGGACAACCACAGCTTCTTTAGTGCTGTTCTAGCAGCCCCAATACTTACCAGGCTCCTCCCGAAGATATACGACCACCCTGAGATAGCAGCTGAGATAAGGGGCTTCATACTTCATGCCATCCACTCCCACGAGAAGGAAATACCAAGCCTAACCACGGAAGCAAGTATAATATGCATAGCAGATGGCTGCGATATGTTCAAGGGGCGTGGTCGCCTTCCCTTTGACCTCGGCAACGTGAACATCCACACGGTTTCAGCACTCTCCATACACAATGTCAAGGTAGAGAGGGGAGAGCACAGGCCCGTTCGCATCCTCATTGAAATGGATAACTCAGCTGGCATATTCCAGGTTCAGGAGCTCCTCAAGGAGAAGATAGATAGTGGCGTCCTCAGCGACAAGATAGAGATAGTGGCCATGGCGGTGCCACCTGAGAGCTCAGCCGATCAGAGGATAGTATCAAGGATAATGTACGTAGAAGGGAAGTTCGTGCCATTTTAAAGCATAGAGCTAGCACCGATAGGGCGATGGCTAACGAGCGAGGTCTAATCTAGCCTAAAGTATGCCCAGCCTCATAGCAACATCTACTGCCTTATACTCTGGCCTTAGCTTAATTATGGCCTTCTTCTGGCCTCTTGGCGTTATGAGCGTCCATACCTTCTCTACCTCAACATCAAATAGCTCTTCAACAGCCCTCTTTATCGTATGCTTGTTTGTCCTCCTATCAACTATGAACACTAGCTTGTTCTCCTCCTCAACCATCTTCATGGTCTTCTCGGTCATCACGGGGTACTTTATCACAGCATATGGGTCAAACCCCTCTGCCAACCTCCCACCTCAGCCTCATGCCATCAGGCCCTAAGATAAGCATTCCCAGGGCCAGCCTATCGCTCGCCTAGGTCCTTCAGTAGCTTAACTACTACATCTGGCCTATTCGTTACCAGCCCATCAACCCCTAGCCTAACTAGCCTAAGGGCCTCAGGGAGTCCATCAACTGTCCAGGGGACCACATGTATGCTATTATCATGGCAGCCCTTGACTAGGCTAGGCGAGACGTAAGGGGACCTCGGTAGGAGCATGTTGGCCCCAGCATCAAGGGCTAGGAGCCAGGGCCTTAGTGGTGCTGAGCTCACGGCCACGCCATAGCCAAGGGCACCTGGGCAGGCATGCCTCAGCCTCAAGATGGCCTCGTGGTAAAGGGATGTGAAGATGGTAGATCCCTCTGCCCCCAGTTTGCTAACGGTTTCCGCTATGGCTGAAACGGTATCTGGCTCCTTGACCTCAATCATGAGCCCGATGCTTAGCTCTAGGGCAAGCTCTATGGCCTCCTCTAAGGTCGGGATGGCCTCTCCCCCAGCGCTCAATTGCTTGACCTGCTTCAGCGTTAGTGAGCGTAGTAACCCATGCCCATTCGTCGTCCTATCCACGGCCTCATCGTGCATGAGCACTAAGCGTCCATCTCTCGTGGCCCTTACATCAACCTCTACTACATCTGCACCAAGTTGCCAAGCCCTCTCAATGGCCCTCAGGGTGTTCTCAGGCTCGTAAGCCGAGGCCCCTCTATGGGCCACTACCAGCAGGCCGACCACCGCCCACGACCCACCCCAGCCCTTCTTAAGGTTCGGGTGAGGTTCGCAAGCCTTAACAAGCCGAAGGCCCGCGAACGCTAGGTGGTCAGTTGGGCGAAGAGAGCGAGGGAGGGGCCGAGGTAGAGGTCAGGGTGGGCTGCCTAGCT
>Ga0190311_1000037_pt1 | contig 45816 bp, 58 predicted proteins | sample 48700789_MG_FD_165037 | JGI IMG/M metagenome (GOLD analysis project Ga0190311, IMG submission 165037) | Hydrothermal vent sediment bacterial communities from Southern Trench, Guaymas Basin, Mexico - 4870-07-8-9_MG | ecosystem: Environmental > Aquatic > Marine > Hydrothermal vents > Sediment ...
GGAGCCTAGTGCTGACGTTCTCAGCCTGGGATAAGGCCAAGAAGGGCGAGTCGGCTAGCTCTGAGGGCGTGGTAGGTGGCATTTTGATGTTGCTATCCGTGAACGTGATTGCTGGCATCTTGGCGATAATAGGAGGGGCCATGTCGGGTTAGGTGCCCATGGCCGCTTACACGGAGGGGCCAGCCGTCAAGCCTTAAATATCCGAATTTCTAGCACGTGGAGGTGGATGGAGGCTTGCTCCAGATAGTAAGCGTGGAGCCAGTCTACGACCAGTACGGGCATCTGGTGGCCATGAAGGTCAAGGTGAAGAACGCAGGCGAGAGGCCGATAAAAGCGACCTTGGTAGCTCACGTCTCCAGGGTGGTGAGCAGGGGCAGGTTTAGCAGCAAGGAGGAACATGGCTCAAGCGAGTCCGTCTCGCTCGATCTGCCCCCTGGCGGTGAGCACGACATAGAAATGATCGTCCACCCAGCCATATCCGTGAGCAAGGAGTTCGCCATATCCGTTAGTGGCAGCGTTACCGAGGTAGCCACCGCCTGAGCGCCTTAAGTGCGATTGGGCCGAGCAGGCTTTATTAAGGAGTTCGGCCTCCAGCCTGGGCACGGAGGGTGGGCGATGGCTTACCGCTACATGGCGGAGGCCTGGAGGAAGCCGTACAGCGATGAGCCCTACGGGGCCAGCGTAGCTGAGATAATGCGCCAGAGGCTCATCAGGTGGCGTAAGGAGCCTGCTGTGGTGCGTGTGGAGAAGCCAACTAGGATTGATAGGGCCAGGAGGCTTGGCTACAAGGCTAAGCAGGGCTTCGTGGTCGTTAGGGTCCGTGTTAGGCGTGGTGGCTTAAGCAAGCCAAGGCCGAGGGCTGGCCGTAGGCCGAAGAGGATGGGCGTTCGTAAGTACAAGCACGCAAAGAGCCTCCAGCTCATAGCTGAGGAGCGTGCTGCCCGTAAGTTCCCGAACCTAGAGGTCCTAGGCTCCTACTGGGTCTGGGAGGATGGTCGCTACAAGTGGTTTGAGGTCATAATGGTAGATCCACACCACCCAACTATCAAGAGCGATCCAGAGATAAACTGGATATGCCACCCAAGCCAGAGGAAGCGTGTATTCAGGGGCAAGACTACTGCTGGTCGTAGGATGAGGGGCCTGCTCCACAAGGGCAGGGGAGCTGAGAAGCTAAGGCCTAGCAAGAGGGCAGCTTGGCTTAGGAAGCTGAGGGAGAAGGCGAAAAAGAAGGGGATAACGAGGGTAGCCAAGCACCTAATTTAAGCTAGATTACAATATGAATACTAGTGCTGCGAGAACACAACCATACATGCCCTGTGGGACCTTCATGACCTCAAGCCTTTTCCTAACCCCCATGAGCTTTATCTGCCTTGCATCAGCCATCTCCTTTATCCTCGCATCAAGGGCTAGCTGAAGCGCCCTCCTATCGTAGTGGCCATATACCTCTGCTACCAAGCCCAGCCTATGCTCCTTCTCCCAGCCCCAGGCGAGGCCAGCCCCTATGGTCTCCCCCGACTTCCCAATGGCCTTAGCCATTATCACTGGCGTTATAGTCCCAGCCTCAAGCTTCTTCCAACGCCTCTCCCTGCATTTAGATGGGATGATGGAGGATACTGGTAGCAAATTGCAATCAGCTATGCCTGCCTCCCTTAATGCATTATCAAATGCATTCATTGGTGATGTAGGGCTTACCCCCCTACCGCTCGTTAGGAAGAACTCCCTAGGTAAAAGAGGGCCTAGCCTTGCCCTTCTCATATCCCCCGCCCCTGCAGGGCTCTCACTAAGCTAGCTAAAAAGGCTAACGGGAAGCTACTCATTATTAAGGCACAACCCTAGGTAGGTGATATGTCCCTGAAGGCTTCAGCAAGTGAGTGGCCCTTGCAGTGGAGCCAGAACTCCTTGTAGTACCCAAATGGTGATCTAACCACGCTTAGGCCCATCGTCCTGAGGCCTTCAGCTAGATCCCTAAGGGCCTTTAGAGCGACCTCTGGCCTAGCTAAGCTCGTTGATAAATGAGCATATGGGTACAGGACTACCGTGCTGCATTTAACTCTCCCTGCGAACTCAGCTACGGCATCTGCTGCCCTAGCTGCTACACCGCTTAGATCTTGGCTACCGCCTTCCTCAACTGCCACGAAGGCCACTACTACGTCTTCTAGCTCTGCTTCCTCTGGCTCAGGCTCATCCCTCACCCTTAAGCCCCTAGCAGCCTCCCTCACACGCCACCTGAACTCACTAGCATGTATTAGCAGTAGCTTCACGGCCCTTCCCCTGGCCCCTGGGGATGGGGAAGGCTATTAACTACTGCCCCTACCCACCATTGAGGTGGCTTAATTGCCTGGCCCAGCTAGGACGGCCATAGCTTACCATGAGAAGTACGCTCAGTACGACCTCGGCCCTGGCCACCCATTTAGGGGCGATAGGTTCCCAAGGACCTGGGAACTCCTAAGGGAGCGGGGCCTCCTTGACCAGCCCTGGCTCAAGCTCATTGAGCCTAAGCCAGCCAGCAGGGAGGACCTACTGCTGGTCCACGATGGACGCTACGTAGATCTGATATTCCGCCTCTCAGAGCAGTCTAGGCCCTACGATTGGGAGACGCCCTGCTCACCAGATATACTTGAGGCCCTTCTGCTCATAATCGGTGGCGACCTAGCAGTAGGCGATGCCGTGCTAGCTGGTGATGTGGAGAAGGGCATAGGCTTTGGGGGAGGCTACCACCACGCTGGCCGTGATTACGGTGGTGGCTTCTGCTTGTTCAACGATGTAGCCATACTAGCTGAGCACCTAAGGCGTAGGCATGGCCTAGAGCGAATAATGATAGTTGACCACGATGTCCACGCTGGTAATGGCACGAGCGATATATTCTACTCTGACCCAGGCGTGCTATTCATATCCATCCACCAGGACCCAAGGACCATATACCCTGGCACGGGCTTCATACACCAGATCGGCTCTGGGCCTGGGAGGGGCTACAACATCAACATACCGCTGCCACCTGGCACTGGGGATGAAAGCTACATGAAGGTGCTTGAGGAGGTCGTGGCACCGCTAGCTAGGGAGTTCAAGCCACAGTTCATAATATCAAATGGTGGTTCGGACCCACACTTCATGGACATGCTTGGCAGCCTGATGATAACTGCTAAGGGCTTCCATTCCATAACGAGCTTCATAACAAGCCTAGCCGATGAACTCTGTGGTGGTCGCTACGTGCTCCTCATAGGAAGCGGTTACAACCCAAGCGTCCTACCCCTATCCTGGCTTGCCCTTATGATGGGGGCCATGAGGCTACCGCCAGAGGGGCTAGAGGAGCCAAGGAGCCCACCTGAGGAGCCAAGTCGCATCAGGAAGGAAGTGGAGAAGGTGATAAAGGAGCTAAAGGAAACCCTAAGCCCGTACTGGGATTGCTTCAAGAGCTAGGTGGCCTCTTAAGGCCCTTTGCTACTGCAACTGGCCCAAGGATGCAGAATGCCCCTGCCAGCAGGGCCCATAGCTCAAGCATCAATATGCAGCACCCAATGGTTATCGCTAGTATGGCCGATGAAATCACGTATAGGATCGGCTTGCCTGCGAACATGGCCTCTGAGAGCAGGATGCCAGATAGGAGGAAGGCAACCGTTAGGATGGAGGCCACTGGGTTGCTTAGTGATGCATAGCCACCTAGGAAGAGGCCAGCCCCTATGAGGAGGCCACCGACCACTAGGAAGAGGGGCTCGTACTCCCCTGCCTGCCCTCGCCCCAGCTCCATCACCACTGTGGCTTTCACACAGCCTTTTATGCTTAAGTGGCCCTCGAGGGGGTGTGAAGTCAGTAGTGTATTTCACGGACATGAGGGCTAGGAGGGTTGAGGAGGCCTCCGTGAAGAAGCTATCAAGGCTCCTAGATGCCCTAGATCTAGGGGACCTCATCGGCAGTGGCGATCTAGTGGCCATAAAGGTGCACCTTGGAACACCAGGGAACCAAAGGCACATAAGGCCACACCACATAAGGGTCGTGGTTGAGAAGGTAAGGGAGCTAGGAGGCAGGCCCTTTGTAACAGATACAACTGGCATAAGCCTCCTCAGCCCAAGGGGAGATGCCGTTAAGGTCCTAAGGGCAGCTGCCATGAACGGTATTACGGCTGAGACAGTAGGAGCACCTATAATAGTGGCCGATGGCCTAAGGGGCTTCTCTGGCGTCCCAGTGAAGGTAGACGGCTTTAGGCTCAAGGAGGTTGAGGTAGCACAGGCCATAGCTGAAGCAGACGTGCTGATATCGCTTGCTCACGCAAAGGGCCACCCAAGGACGGGCCTAGGTGGCGCCCTGAAGAACATCGGGGTTGGCTGCGTTACCAAGCGTGGTAGAGCACCACTACACCTAGCTAAGAAGCCACAGACCAAGCCAGAGTTCTGTAATGGCTGTGGTGAGTGCGCCCGCTTCTGCCCAGCTGGGGCCATAGTCAAGCAGCCAGATGGCACGTACACGATAGACCAGAGCAAGTGCATCTGGGCTTGTGGCTGCTGGGAGCTCTGCCCTCAGAAAGCCATAACGAGCTGGGCTGAGATGCACCACCCAAGCAATGAGGAGCTATGCATAAGGGTAGCTGATGCTGCTAAGGCCGTGCTAAGCCTATTCAAGGGCCGAGCTGCCTTCGTGAACCTAGCCTATGACATAACGCCCCACTGCGATTGCTTCCCCTGGGGCGATGTCCCTATGGTGCCTGATATAGGCATGCTGGCCTCAAGGGATCCAGTAGCCATTGATAAAGCCAGCATAGATCTAATAACAAGCGCCCCTGGCCTTCCTGGCTCGGCAGCAGAAGATACTGGTGCCCTAGAGCCAGGTGTAGATAAGATAAGTGCTCTACTTGAGTGGGAGCCATTTAGGCCATTTAAGAGGCATGGAGGACCCATGTGGAAAGCCCATGTTGAGTGGGCTGCTAAGGCTGGCCTAGGCTCCCTTGATTACGAGCTCGTGCGGGTATCGTAGGGATCGGCAGCAAGGGCTAGTAACACGCTCATTTGAGCTAAAGGGCAACCTTTTCTTTACAAACAAAAATTAATAAAGGTGGCTAAGAATGCAGGATGGCTGATGTAGAAGAAGATGCAGACAAAAGCAGTAGGGCTGGTCGTAGCTGCTTGCCTCGTGCTCCTTCTTAGCTCAACCATCCTCATGCCACTCCCTGGGCTGGCCCTAGCGCCTTCCGAGGTTAAGGTAGCCGTCCTCAATAGCACCGAGGATCCAGCCTATGGCACTAGTGCTTACAGCAACTTCTACGCAGATGTAGTTAACATGCTAACTGACATGGGCTTTCAGGCCGAGGCAGTAACGAGTGCAGATATAGATGCTGGTGCCCTATCCAACTATAATGTACTCCTGCTCATAGATAACCTGCCAGCTGAAAGCGCCGTCCCAGATATCAAGAGCTTCTGGGAGAACAAGGGTGGCTTAGTGGTCTTTGATTCAAGCATATGCCTCTTATGCTATGCAGGCATACTCCCTGCTGTCTCTGCTGGCCACCACGGCTTGCACACGTACTGGCAATGGCATTGAGATAGCAGCTAGCCTAGTGGCAAGCCACGCTTAGCCAGTAGTCGTGTGAAGGCTTTTCCTACGTGGCCCCTGCTTCAGGCGGGATGGGCCTTGAAGGGTGAGCCACTTGCTGCTATAGTATCTGTTGGCATGACGAGGTTTGGCAAGCTACCTGGCTTCTCCGTCCGAGAACTCTTCTCCCTGGCCTTCAAGGAGGCCCTTGAGCGCTGCCCTGAGCTAGATCCAAAGCGTGATATACAGGCCATATTCGTGGGCAATATGGCTGGCGAGGGCTGGGAGCACCAGGGGCACTGGGGGCCTATTTGTGCCGATTGGGTTGGCCTAGTGCCTAGGGCCTCTACACGCTTTGAAAATGCCTGTGCTTCATCTGGCGTGGCCTTTAGGTGTGCTGTCATGGCCATAAAATCTGGCTTGATAGATGTGGCCCTCGTCGGTGGCGTTGAGAAGATGACACACCGCACCACGGCTGAGAGCACGGAGTTCCTCGCTCTTGCGTCCGACCACCCGTTTGAGCAGTGGCATGGCCTTACCTTCCCAGGCCTCTACGCCCTAATGGCTGTAGCCCACATGCACAAGTATGGCACGACGGAGGAGCAGCTAGGCCTAGTGGCCGTGAAGGCCCATAAGTATGGAGCTCTGAACCCAAAGGCCCACTTCCAGAAGCCAGTTACGCTTGAGAAGGTGCTATCAAGCCGTGTTATAGCCTGGCCCCTTAAGCTGTACGATTGCTGCCCAATAAGCGATGGAGCAGCCTGTGCCATACTGACGAAGCCAGAGATAGCTAAGCGCTTCACGGATACGCCAGTTTACGTAATAGGGACTGGCCAGGGCTGCGATTACATAGGCCTCTACGAGCGGGAGGACCTAACGAGCTTGAAGTCAACTAAGGAGGCAGCAAGGCAAGCTTACGAGATGGCTGGCATAGAGGACCCGATTAAGAACCTAGATGTAATAGAGGTTCACGATTGCTTCACGATATCCGAGGTAATAGCATACGAGGATCTAGGCCTCTGCAGGAAGGGCGAGGGTGGGAAGATGATTGAGGAGGGGAGGACGGACCTACATGGCGATATACCAGTAAACGTATCTGGTGGCCTAAAGGCAAAGGGGCATCCAGTTGGTGCTACTGGTGCAGCTCAGATATACGAGCTCTTCCTCCAACTAACTGGCGAGGCTGAGAGGGGTCGCCAGGTGCCAGATGCTGAAGTAGGGCTAGCACATAACCTAGGTGGCTCAGGTGCTACCTGCGTGATCCACGTGCTGAGGAGGGGGTGATAAGCATGATAAGTGAGCTCCCGTTCACGATAGATAGCTTCTACAAGCTCGTTGGGGAAGGAAAGCTCATGGGGGCCAGGTGCAAGAGCTGCGAGCGCCTCCTAGTGCCACCGAGGCCCGTCTGCCCAGATTGCTATGGGAGCGATATGGAGTGGGTCGAGCTGAAGGGGGAGGGCGTGGTGGAGAGCTACACCATCATCCACATCGCCCCTCCACAGTTCGCCCAGGAAGCACCTTACGTAGTCGCCCTCGTGAGGCTGGATGAAGGGGTGAGGTTGCCGGGCAGGCTCGTGGGCGTGAAGCAAGAGGAGCTCAAGGTTGGGATGCGCGTTAAAGTGGAGTTCGTTGGCCCAAGCACGGATGCTTGGCCAGCCTGGCCGACCTATAGGTTCAGGCCCATCAGCCCTTGACGGCTGCGACCAGCTTCATGGCCCACTTAAGGGGCTTCAAGCTCCTCGGCGTTATGGAGGTCCGTCCCTCTATCACATCCTCCCTCATGGCCAGTAGGTCCCAGCCGTATTCCCTCTCGCACTTCTCTATGGCCCTCAGGGCCACGCCAACGCCGTAGCTCAGGACTAGGGCCGTCCCAAGGGCCGTGAACTTGCTTCTGGCGGTGTTCCTCAGGTACTCCCTGATGAGAACCGGGGCCCAGAGCAGGTTGTGCCTCCATGCCTTGAGCAGAAGCTCCGCCCTCCTGGCGTTCAGGTCCTCTAGCCTCATGCTCCTATGGCCCTTGCGCCTCAGGATGCCCATGGCCACGAAGAACAGGGGGACTATCAGACTCTTGAACGGCCTCAGGCGCTCCACGAGGTCTATGGTAAGCTCAATGTCCTTCTCCGTCTCGCCTGGCAGGCCAATTATGATCGTGGCGCAGGGGACCCAGTTGTTCTCCCTCAGGATCTCGAATGCCCTCACGACCACATCTGGCCATTCCTCTGGCTTGAAGGGCTTGACCTTGCCACGCATGTGCATCCTTATCATGCGTGGGCTGCCCGTCTCTACGCCCGTCTGCCCGCTTGCCCAGCGCTTCTCATCGGCCCCTATGATCGGGGTCAGCTCCTCTATCAGGTCAGGGGCTGCTGCCACGGAGCTAAGGGCGAAGTGGGACATGCCTATGTGCTCGACCCCTGGAACGGACCTAACAGCCTTGAAGAGCTTTAGCACCTTCTCCTTCTCGGGCACGAGGCTCTTAGCACCATACCTGAGCACGTCCTCAGCATGTAGTATTGGCTGCCTGCCCGAGCGGATGTTCACCTCAACGTCCTTCAGTATCTTCTCAATGGGGAAGCTCCTCAGCTTGGCCAGAGTGGGCTCACAGAAATCGCAACCCCTCCCACAGCCACGTGATATCTCGACTAGGCCACAGATCGTAGGATGCCTTATGTTAGGCACCTTCTCAGGAGGCACAACGGTTCCGTGTACGACGCTTGGCAGGGGCTCGCCCCTTACGGCCTTCTCACACAAAGGGCCGATTATCTCCTCTGCCTCGCCTACCACAACGCAATCTAAGCCTAGCTCATACCTCACATCCTCGGGCTCAAGCTGCCAAGCGCCAGGACCACCTACTATTATCTTAGGGCCGTACTTCCTCACCGTTCGGTTGAACACGACCTCACGGAACTTAACGGCCATGTAGGCCTCGCCACCTAGGAGTTCCGTGAACGTAGTGGTGGCTGGCCCTATGCCCAGCGGGTCCGTTTCGTTGACGCCCAGCACCTTCGTATCAGGCCCGACCACCCAATCCAAGTACTCAGGGTGAGCTACTATCACCTCGTCCTCACCGAAGCCGTATTCAAGCAGAGCTGCCTCCACCCTCCTGAGCCCGCAGGGGGCGGCCTCCACCTCGCCCCTCGGCCCTACCCTCACGCTTGGGCAGAAGAAATTGAAGTAAACGAAATCTGGAACCACACCCTTTGGAACACAAGCGCTGAAGCCGAGGAAGATACCGCCCCCATACTCACTCATCAGCGTCCTATCCGAGGTCAGCACTATCTTGTAGCCTCGGCTCTTACCCAACCCATCGCCCCCGTCAAGCACCTTGCCCTTTAAGGCACCCCCGATAAACCTTAGCACATATACCTGGCTCCCTTTAGCTCATGATTATTAACTGAGCCCCCAACTGACCTCAGGGGTGCGTGCCTTGGCTAAGGCCAGGTACGTGCATGCCACGTGGCAGGACATACAGCGCCTCTGTGAGGAAGTGGCTGAGCAGGTAAGGCGCTCTAACTTCAAGCCAGATATAATAGTGGCCATAGCACGTGGTGGCTTCCCACCTGCTAGGATAATAAGCGATATCCTAGATGTTAGGAGGGTAGCTAGCATGACGGTTGAGTACTACAGGGCGGTGGGCGAGACTAAGAGCGGGCCAAAAGTGGTCTTCCCACTTAATGCAGATGTGAGGGGTAAGAAGGTGCTCATAGTTGATGATGTAGCTGATACGGGCCACTCCCTCCTAGCTGCAAAGGAGCACGTAGAACAGGCAGGTGCCTCTGAGGTACGTGTGGCCACGCTGCACTACAAGCCCTGGAGCGTGTTAAGGCCAGATTACTATGCCCGTGAGACAGATGCCTGGATAATATATGCGTGGGAGAGGTGGGAGACCATAAGGGATCTAGCATCAAAGATGAGGGCTGAGGGTAAGGCCGAGGAGGACGTAGTAGCTGAGCTAGTACGCATAGGATTTGATGAAGAGCTCATCAGGAAGGTGCTAGCCCAAGGGGGCTAGGCCAGCTCTACCCCAGGCCCCAATGTAGTACTCCACCTTAGCGCCCACTGGCTGGCCCAGTATGGTGGCTATCCAGACACCTTCCGAGTAGATCATCTCTATATAAGCCTGATAGGGGAAAGCGAGCCAAACTAGCCAGCTTTTCGCCTCATAAACCTACGTATCCCTATGGCTATTATGGCGATGACCGCAGCTACACTAACGAGGATATAAGTCGTGGATACCGGTAGTACATGTCTAGCTCTCACCTTGTAACTATACTCCGGCGATACAGCCCAGTTTCCAACGGCATCACGAGCATATATCTTGTATAATACGGTCGTTCCTGCTGGCTGACCCGGAATAGTAGCCGTGTAATAGCCATTGGAGCTTAAGACCATGGTAACATTAGTCCATGCAGCCCCACCATCAGTTGAGTAACTCAATATTACTTCTTCTACACCGCTGAGGGCATCTATCACGCTCACTTTAACGGTCACGTCGCCCTCCTCGGTTGGGGACTTCGGGCTAATAACGGATTTCCCTATGCTAGGTGCAGTATTATCTACTATCACCGTGACCTCGTGCTCGGCCACGTTACCCGCTAAATCGTATGCAATGACTTTAATCGTGTACGCTCCATCAGGGCATCCTGTAGTATTCCACACATACTCATATGGATAGTCGTAGTCCGTGAATACTAAGGTTTCGTTTAAGTAAAACTCGACTTTTATTATCCCGGTTTCACTATCATATGCATCAACACTTACTACGGTTATGCCCATTATGCATGATTGTTCCTCAGGACTTGATATTACTACGCTCGGCGGTATATCGTCTGTAGGGCTATAGGGCTTGGTTAACCACGGCTCATATATTAGGTATTTTGGCCCGTAGTAGCTGTATACTTCTTCTGGGTCATCTGGATCCCCCTCGGCCTTATATTCCGGTCCATCTGGGCTACCCCACCAGTTGTAGGCAGCACTGACCACAAAAAAGCCAAAGACGTAAAGGCCATGCTCTTCATTGTTAGTTATATTGCAACGAATTATCGTGGTGTTAAATGAGTCCCAACAGACGATACCGTACCCGTTGTGATCTATATTGCAGTCGGTTATCGTGGTGTGCAGTGAGCCATCACAGTAAATACCGTGCCAATCGTTCCAATTTATTTCGCAGCCAGTTATCATGATGCTCGATGAGCTCTCACATTCGATACCGCACCAATCGTTCCGATCTATATCGCAGTCGGTTATCGTGATGTTTGACGAGTAGCACCAACAGCCGATACCACAACAATAGTTCTGACCTATCTCGCAGCCAGCTATCATAATGTTCGACGAACTCCAACAGCCGATACCGCACCAATCGTTCCAACTTATATTGCAGTGAGTTATCATAATGTTTGATGAGTATGCTATTTCTAGCCCGATATCAGTATATGATAGGTTTGCGTCCACAAGCCTCACATGCTCAGAATTCACTATTATGACTTGACCAGCATCCGATGGAACATCATACGGGCCCGTGACATTCACTATGTAGTAGAGCGGTTTGCCATTGACCGTGTTATTCTCTATCAGATGAGACGCAAAATTGCTTAAGCAGTGGCCAAGTAAGGATACACCATCACAAATGAAAGCACAACCAGCTATCGTGATGCTCGATGAGCCCTCACAGTAGACACCGTGCCAATTCCGATTTATTTTGCAACCGATTATCGTGATGTTCGATGAGTTCTCACAGTAGATACCGCGCCCATCGTTCTGATCTATTTCGCAGTTGGTTATCGTGATGCTCGATGAGCCCAAACAGTAGACACCGCGCCCATTCTGATTTATTTTGCAGCCGGTTATCGTGATGTTCGATGAGTCCCGACACCAGATACCGCCCCAATAGTTCCGGCTTATATTGCAGTCGATTATCGTGATGTTTGACGAGTACCGACAGTAGATACCGCCGCAATCGTTCCAATTTATTTCGCAGCCAGTTATCATAATGTTCGATGAGCGATAACAGACGATACCGTACCAATCGTTCTGGCTTATCGTGCAGTTCTCTATCATTATGCCTTCATTTGATTTAATACATAAGCCTGGATGATCACGGTCATATCCGCACTCGTGTAGTTCGCTATCACGCATTATCAAGCGTCCGTAGACGTAGAACATGAATTTATAATATGGGTCATAGGTCCTTATTACCGAGCCTTTTAACACGTTCATTATACTACCGCTCTCCACTTTTATCTTCCACTCTCCATCATAAGTGCAGTTCATTATTAGAGTGCAGTTTATGAGTGTTAGGTTGCCGCCTGGCTCTACTATTAGGTTACCGGTCAGGATTATTACCTCATTCTTCCTGACCTCCGTACCACTAACGACCCAATCCCCTGGGCCTGGTGACAAAGGCCCTGGCTCAGGAGCCTCTGTCATACTAAATTCCTCCCATTCTTCCCCTTCCTTGATCATATTAGGCCCGGAGCGGTTGGGCATGGGAGGGAATAGTTCTACGTTAAATCCTAATGCGAGTCTCTCATCCCCCTGGGCACTAATAGTGCCTAAGCCTTTGGCTCCCACTATCCTGGTTAAGTGTTTCAATACTTCTTCACTCACTTCCTCATACATATTATCATTGCTCATGCCAAGTAGGGGAGCCCCTATACTCGAGAATAGGATTAGTGCCATAATGCATAGAGCAAGTGAGATCCACGCATATTTTGCTAAGTTCATTGCACGTTCTCCTCCGCCTGCTTCATCAGTACATTCTTCTGATATTTAAGTTTTGCAGGAAAAACTCCCCTCCGCTTGCTTCATGGAGGGTCAGAGTAAGTTATGCCTGCCTCTTAAGTTGGCTGACAAACTTGCTAATATGATCAGGTTAGACGTGCCTATCAAGCCCCCTCCTTGTAAATTCAGATCTTAGACTTGAGGCCTTGACAAATCTTTAAATAGTTACTTTGCCTTCTTTCGAACAGAGGTGGCAATAAATGACCCAGAGAGGTAGAGAGACTCCAGAACTGGCCGAGCTTCTTCCAAGATAATCCACGGCTTGACATCTCGGCTCAGAGGGGAGCACAGAGCCAACGCCAGACTACGGTAATCCCCATTCATATCCCTATTAGCGTGGCTCAAGTAGCTCCGCAGTTCGCTCAGGCTCCAGTGCTGGCCCAGGGCATAGAGGGAAACGGGCTCCTCTGCCCTAAGTGCGGCAGGCCTGGCAAGCTGGTTAGGAGTCGGAGGGGTAGAAGGACCTACATCCTTGTTCTGCACGGGCGTCAGAAGTGCTATCTTGGCCCGGAGGAGAAGGTAAGGGAGAAATGGCCTCGTCTGCTTGAACAGGGCTTGGTAGAAAGTGCTCAACACTCCCGGGTGTTGAATTCCTCGCCTGGTGGCCTGTGGGCTGCTAGTCCTGTTCTACCAGCGTGTCAGACACGGGATTGGGCTTCTTTTGGGGAGAGGGTGGTGGACCGGCCGGGATTTGAACCCGGGACCTCCGCGATGCCAACGCGGCGATCTACCAGGCTGATCTACCGGCCCAACCGCTCTGGCCCTGTAGAAGGGAGGGATTTAAGGCTTTCCTCGTTCCTAGGGCCGTTAAGTGGGATAGTACTGAGGTGTGCTCTATCGTGAAATTACGTGTGCTTAAGGGGCTCGCTAGGGCTTAAGATGCTCTTACCCCCAATGGCTAGAGGGATCCCTTTGCCTCTTACCTCAGCCTCCTAGCCCTGTTAATGGGCCTCGTCTGCCAGGAGTACCGCCTGAGCTTCTTGGACTCGCCGAAGCCACAGGCTGCACAACGCTTCTTGCGCACGTGGTAGGCCCTACGCCCGCAGCGTCGGCAGCGTATGTGGACTACCTGGTGTGCCCTCTTGCCAAATGATGGTGTTCCCTTGGTCATGGCCTCCCACCTCAGCCTGGGGCGGGGGATATTAGAACCACGTTATCGCCCCTAACTATGATAACGCCACCTAGCTTCTTTGGGTCCTCTGGATTTGAGATATCCTCTGCATCCTCAAGGACTAGGTTTAAGTGCTGGTCAAAGCCCTTTAAGCGCCCCCTTATGCTCTTATTCCCCTTGAGCCTTACCAGCACTACCCTGCCAAGGCTTTCCTCGAGGAGCCTGTAGGTGGCCTCGCTCATCTCGCTCCCCGCCGACCACAAGGGTTAAATCGCCCCATTTAAATGTGTTGGTGTGAGCAAGAGCCTTAGGAGGTATGCACTTAGGAAGAGGGAAGCACGTGCTCTACTAAGGGAGCTTGCCGATATGGGGCTTGAGCTGGGAACTAGCCATAGGGGTAGGGTTGAGGTAGTAGAAGCGGGGAAGTTCAAGCTCTTCCTCGTGGATGGGAGGCCCATCCTAGCGGAGAGGGGTGGCCATAGGTTCCCACTCCTCATGGCCCAGGAGCTCCTAGAGGGCCTGCCGTGTGTTGTAGTTGACATGGGGGCTGTCCTACATATCTGTAATGGCGCTGATGTCATGGCCCCTGGCGTGGTAGAGGTCAGGGGGTCCTTTGGGCCTAGCTCGCTCGTGGTGGTGCGGGATGAGAGGCATGGGAAGGCAATAGCCATAGGCACGGCACTTGTTAGCTCTGAGGAGATCAAGCAGGTGGAAAAAGGCAAGGTCGTAGCTAACATGCACTACGTTGGCGATAGGATCTGGCGCCTGGCTAGATCCCTCTGGCATGAAACATAACGCTAAATCTATTACTGCTAGGAAGTGGCCTTCATACTCGGTGAAGGCCAACAAGGTTCTTACGGGGAGCTGCCCCATCAATCGCTAGCATAACTCCATCATCGCAGATCTAACAAAACCCCTCTAGGCCATCGTAGGTATCAGGAAAAGCCCTTCTCAGCTAGTGCCCTAGCTAGGGCGCTTGCCTCTGCCTCTGCCTTTGCCAGCAGGAGCTCTACGGCCCCCTTAGCTGGGTAGGATGCAGCTAGGGCCACAGATAGTGCCCTAACGTGGGCCATCTGCAGCAGGAGCGGTGCGTTTTCTGGCGTTGGGTAGGCTGCATTTAGGGATAGGTTGAAGGCCTCCTTGTAGGCCTCACCTATGGCCTCCCTTATGCCATCAATATCAAGCTTGAGCTCCTCGCCAGGTACGACTAGGCCATCTATGTAGGCTGCCTTTAGGTTTATGCCAAGCTCTATGACCTTCATATCAAGCTTGCCTAAGATGTATGCTAGGTCGTAGGAGATGACATCCCCCTTCCTCGCTACAACCGTATCCTTAACGACCCAGATGCTCCCGCTCTCTATACGGGTTGGTATGCCAAGTGCGTTTAGCGTGCTTATTATTGGGCCAGGTGGTAGGCCAGTATTGCCAGCTGGCACAACTATATCGCTTGTAGCTACATCACCAGGGGATGGCAGGACCTTCACCCTGAACTGCTCTATAGTGCGAGCCATATCAAATGGGTTCTCATCTGTGAATATGAAGACATTCTGCCCATGTAGGTATTCCTTAAGGGCCTCTATGCCTGGCTTCTCAGCATCTAGCCCCTCTATGGCCTTGGCCACTAGCGTGTTCTTCAGGACCTTAACGAGTGCCTTCCCCCTAAGCGCCTTCCTGAGCTCTTGGAGCTGGGCTGCACGGACCTTAAATAGATCGGCGATCAAGATGTATTTATAGCGCTTTATGTAGTTCCTTATCTCCTCTGCTAGCTTCCTCTTCCACTTAGGCACTTCCCTAGCTAGAGCTACGCTCACCTGAACTCCACCTCCACGGCAGGCCCCATTGTCATTTTGACATATATTGATTTGATGTTCTTAATGCCCTTTGGTAGCTTCTCCTCAAGTGCCTTTATAACGGCATTTATGTTCTCAGCGAGGGCCTTGTCGTCCATGTCCTCTGTGCCAACACGGCAGTAGACATTTGGGCTCTTCCAGGCTACTACACGTACCGTCCTCTTCAGCCTCTCCACTACAGCTGCGAAATCAGCTGTTGATGGGACTGGCGTTGGCATCTTCCCCCTTGGGCCTAGCACAGGGCCTAATATACGGCCTATTAGTGGCATTAGGGGCGCTTCTGCCACGAAGAAATCGTATTGCTCTGCAAGCTTCTTTGCCCTCTTCTTATCACCAGCCATGCCCTCAAGCTCCTCCCTATCTAGGACATCTAGCCCAGCCTTCCTGGCCCTAAGGGCAGCATCACCAGAAGCGATAACGCAGACACGGGCTTCCTTGCCAAGGCCATTTGGCAGGGCCACGAGCTCACGTATCCTATTCTCTGGCTTCCTTAGATCTATGTCCCTGAGGTTTATAAGCAGCTCTACAGATTGCCTGAAGTTCCTGGGCTTTGCCCTTGCCCTAGCCTCCCTCAGTGCCCCTATTATGCGTTCTTCATCTATCGGCAAGTCTCATCACCAACTGTGGTGGCGGGCAGAGGGGACCTCATAAGGCTTACCCCTGACCTTCATCCTCAGCTAGCAGGTGATCCCAGGCTCCCTCGTTTACCTCCTTTATGACCTCCTTCGGGTGCTTGCCTTCCACTAGCACCCCCATGCTTACGCAGGTGCCAAGTACTTCCTTCACAGCTGCCTTCAGCGTCTTAGCCATGAGCTGTGGCCTCTTTATCCGTGCTATCTTCACGACCTGCTCCATGCTGAGGCTGCCTATGAACTCATGGCCAGAGGCCCCAGACCCCTTCTTAACACCGAGCTCCTTTACTATGAGCGCAGAGGTAGTTGGTATGCCTACCTTTACATCAAATTCCTTTGTCTCAACATCAACGATGACCTCAACTGGCACCCTCATGCCTGCGTAGTCCTTCGTTAGCTCATTTATCTTGGCCACTACCATGGGCACGTTAAGGCCAAGTGGGCCTAGCGAGGGGCCTATGGGTGGCCCAGCAGTTGCCTTCCCTCCCTCAACGAGGAACTTAAATGCCTTCTTCTCCCCCATGTTACCACTCATCGGCCTAGGCCAACAGGGTGCTTAAAGCTGTTAGCAGCTGATTTTACAGTACTCGCCCTCTGGGCCTAGCCCCTCTCGGCCTTCTTCACCAGCCTAACGGCCTCACCATCTACGGTAACAGGCATTGGGAAGGTAGTTTCAAGGAGTTCAACAACTACCTCCTGCTTCTCCTTATCTATCCTCACGACCTTGGCCCTAGCGCCCCTGAGGGGGCCAGCTACTATCTCAACTTCATCACCTATGCTTAGCTCCTCTATTACTGGCTTGACTATCAAGAAGCGCTCTAGGTCCTTTAGGTCTATCATGCCTGGCACACGGGATCTAACGTGCCTAACGCCAGCTATGGCCTTATCCACTATGTGTGGCCCATCTGCCTCCACGAACACATAGCCCTTTAGGGATTCAGGGGCTATAACGGCCTTTATCGGGATGTTATAGGCCCTTGCGTTCAAGGCTATGAGCTTAGCTACGTTCTTCTCTTGGCCAGCCGTTGTCCTAACTGCGTAGATCGGCAAGCTTATCCACCCCCGAGGAGTGGGAACATTATGAGCCTTATAACAAATCCTATCACGCCTACTATTATGATGCCAAGAGCACATATCTTAACTAGCAGCCATACCTCCTCCCTCGTTGGCTTCCTGGCCCTCCTCAGCAGCCTCGCACAAGAGGCTAGGAACTCCCTTAGGCCCATCTGCCTCCACCTAGCGTCTAATGGCTTACCCCCTTATTTATTTTGAGGAAGAAGAAAAATAAAGGAATTGGGCTCTAGGTGCTTAAGCGACCTTCTTACCAGTGCGGAACTTCGTGCCGCAGTTGGGGCACTCGTATAGCTCAATGAGGATGGTTGGCCCCCTGCGCTTCTTCGGCTTCATGGTCCAGCTCTTTATGGGCTCCCTGACCTCAGCGCCACACTTGGGGCACTTCGCCATATCCTATCCCCTTCCACATAAGGCTGTATATGGACCTATATAAAGTTTATGGTGCTACGCTTGGTGAAAATCTACGGGAAAAGCTGCCCTTAGATTTAACTGTTTTGGATAAGCCTTATAAAATCAGCCCCGTAGCCCACCATGAAGGTGGGAGTATGGCTATATCCGTGAACGTGAAGGCTTGCTCTGGCTGCGGCACGTGCGAGGTCGTATGCGCCCTAAAGCACTTCGGAGTTCACAACCCACGTAAGTCAGCCATAAGGATCATGCCACCGACATCGGATAGGCCCTGGAACGTCCCCGTGGTCTGCAGGCAGTGTGCTAAACCGAAGTGCGCTGAGGAGTGCCCCGTTAATGCCATATATAAGGCCGAGAACGGCGTTGTGGTAGTGGACCAGGAGAGCTGCATAGGCTGTCGGGCCTGTGCTGAGGCCTGCCCCTTCGGTGCCATATTCTTCCACCCAGAGATCCCAACGCCCATAAAGTGCGACCTCTGTGGTGGTGAGCCAGAGTGCGTGAAGTGGTGCCCAACTGGCGCCTTAGCCCTGAAGGACCCACTAGCCCTAGGCGATGAGGCTAGGCAGAGGACAGCTAGGGCCATGGCGGGGGTGCTTAGGTGATGGTAGAGCTAGGGGGTGGCTATGTAGGCCGAATTGCCTGGGTGGACCTGAGCAAGGGCGAGGTGAAGGTCAAGGACATAGAGCCCTCATGGGCGCTGAAGTACGTAGGTGGCCGAGGCTGGGGGGCTAGGATAGTATGGGAGAACGTCCCACCTGATGTAGATCCACTAAGCCCAGCTAACGTCTTAGTCGTTGCCCCAGGCCCCCTTACGGGCCTGCTGGTGCCAGGGGCTGGGAAGGTAAGCTTCTCTGCTATAAGCCCTGAGACTGGGTATTATGGTGATAGCAATGCAGGTGGCTTCTTTGGTCCAGAGCTAAAACATGCTGGATTTGACGCTCTGGTTATAACTGGTGCCTCAGATAGGCCTGTTTACCTATGGGTTGAGGATGGGGGCATTGAGATACGAGATGCTGAGCCCTATTGGGGGAAGGGTAGCCTAGATGCCCAGGAGATGATTAGGCAGGACCTAGGCGACTCAAGCATAAAGGTAGCTTCAATTGGGCCAGCAGGTGAGAACTTAGTGCCGATAGCCTGTGTGAACTGCGATTGGCGTAATGCTGGCCGAACTGGCATGGGGGCTGTAATGGGCTCTAAGCGGCTAAAGGCCATAGCGGTTAGGGGCTCACTGGATATACCAGTAGCCGACCCAGAGGCCCTCTACGAGGAGGCCAGGGCTGCCTTTGAGCACGTAAGGGACCATGAGTTCGCCCGTGTCCTACGTAAGTACGGCTTGGCCTGGTACATAGATTGGTCGCACGACCACGCCTGCCTACCAGTAATGAACTTCAGGCGTACTACGTACGAGCAGAAGGATGCCTTAAACGCAGAGGCCATGCTGGCCCGTGTTGTAACCGCCCTAACGGCCTGCCCCATGTGCCCCATGTGCTGTGGCAAGTTCTCCTACGTGCGGTCGGGCCCCTACGCTGGGGCGGCAGTAGATGGGCCTGAGTACGAGACTATAGCCATGATTGGCACTAACTGCTGCCTACCTAGCATAGAGGACGTGGTATATGCGAACTGGCTATGCGATAACCTAGGCATGGATACCATCTCAGCAGGCAATATAATAGCATTTGCGATAGAATGCTATGAGAAGGGTATAATCGGGCCTGAGGATACAGGTGGCCTTGAGCTGAGGTACGGGGACCCAGGCTGCGTTTTTAAGCTAATGGAGATGATGGCGAAGCGTGAGGGAATAGGTGATGTACTGGCTAGGGGCGTGAGGTTCGCAGCTAAGAAGCTCGGCAAGGGCTCTGAGAAGTTCGCCATCCAGGTAAAGGGGCTTGAGCAATCAGCCTACGATGTCAGGGCAGCACCAGCTATGGCTCTAGCTTACGCTACAGCCGATATAGGTGCCCACCACAACAGGGCATGGGCTATAACATACGATATTGAGGTCGGTAGGGATAAGTACACACGTGAAAAGGCAGAGCGTGTGATATACCTACAGCACGTAAGGCCCCTATTTGATATGCTTGGCTGCTGTAGGCTCCAGTGGGTTGAGACTGGCCTATCGCTTGATTACTACGCTAGGGCCTTCAAGGCAGCTACTGGCGTTGAGCTATCAGTTGAAGAGCTCCTAAGGGCATCAGAGCGAGTCTACAACCTAACTAGGGCCATAAACGTGCTTAGAGGCCTAACCGCCCAGGAGGATTGGCTACCAGATAGGGCCTTTGATGAGCCAGTGCCAGATGGCGTGGTGAAGGGCGCAAGGCTAGATAGGGAGCGCTTCAGGGAGCTCCTAAGGGCCTATTACGAGCTGAGGGGCTGGGACCCAGAGACGGGCATACCAACGGAGGCCAAGCTCAAGGAGCTAGGGCTAGAAGATGTAGCAAGCGCCCTCGGTGGGCTAGCTAAGCAGTAATGCCTTTGGGCAACGCTCAAATACCACTAAGCCCTTGAACCTAGGGCGCCCCGGTAGCTCAGCCTGGCTGGAGCACTGCCCTGGTAAGGCAGGGGTCCCGGGTTCAAATCCCGGCCGGGGCTCCACTTCCCAACCAGAAAGAGCTCAATTCAGTGGTTGGGCACTGCTCAACCACAGCTTCCAGGCCCGCCGAGCCGACGGGCAGAGAAACAAAGCCCGGCCTGGTTGAGCAAGTTCTACCAAGTTGCTCAACGCCAGAGGAAGCCACTTTCACCTCCCCCTCCCTCCAGCACACGAGGAACGGTGCTCCCCTACAAGCCAACTTAAGTAACCCCGGTAGGCAGCCCAGGGTGATAATGTTAACGGAAGAAGAACTTGACGAGATAATAAGGCGTGCGGTCTTAGACGCGTATTACGAGGCAGCGGAGGAGGCTGAAGCCCAAAAGCCAGCCGAGACCCGAGCAGCCCAGAGGCCGGAATACGTGATAAGATGGGACGAAAACATCAAAGCCAAGTTCATAGAGTGGCTGAGAGCCAACGAACGTGATGAAGAGTACATTAGGGATCAAGTGCGATTCCTCGATAAATACATGAGGCCGATAAGGTGTCCAGCAGACGTAGTAGCCATGTTCGCAGAATGCAAGAGGAGCAAGGACCACCTGAATAAGGCCTTTAGGAACTTGCTCAAGTTCTACCGCAAGATAATGGGCTATCCAAAGGACTTTATAGAGGGCCTCAAGGAAGCCATACCGACGATAAGGACGGGCGTTGATACCTACGTCCCAAGCGAGGAAGCCGTAATAACCACGCTCAAGGCCCTTAGGCACGCCCCATTAAAATACCGCCTTTACTGGTGGGTGCCACTCGTAACGGGCATAAGGCCGAAGAAAGACGCTATAAAGCTCATAACGGAAGCTGACCTCAGCAAGGCCGAACGCATAGAAACGCCCCACGGAGCCTACTACTTCTTAGAGCTCGGCTGGGTGAGAGAAACAAAGGCCACATTCGTAGCCTGCCTGCCGGACTTCGTTTACGACATGATAATAGCCTTCAGGGAGAGCGGGGAGAAGCTAACCTATAATGGTGCTAAGCAGCTCAGGAAGAAGAGGATGCCACACATAGAGACGCTCGGATCCATGAGGGACTTCTGTTATAATAAGCTCTTAGAGCTTGGTATGCCAGAGAGCGCCGCCGACTTCCTTAACGGGCGTGACCCGAGGAGGATAGGCGGCAAGCACTACATGGATAAAATACGCCAGATAAAGGCCTTCTACCCACGCTACCTAGCCTACCTCAAGGAGCTAAGGGCCAGAGTAGAGCAGGATTAGCTTCACCTTATTTATTTTTGAGGCTTATGTTAAAAGATTCTCCTCACCCAAGGTATGCGGTCAAAATCCCTATCATTTGAGTATATCTCATGCACGCCTAACCTCTCCATTTGAGCGGCTATGACTATATCATCCCACATATGCCAGGGGAGATTAAGCTCAGCTTGAATATGCACGGCCCTCTCAAAATCGGCTAACTTAGTATCGTGGACAGATAGAGAGGGTATGCTGAGAACAGACGATATGAAAAGTGGGATAGCGTTGAAGCGTTTTCTCCACCTTAAGTAACTACATACTTGTGCCAAGACTAGGGTAGAGGTAATGGCTTCTTCACCACACTCGATTGTTCTCAAAATCTCCCTCGCTCTTGATCCATAACGTGGGTCGGCAGCAAGCACATAGACGAAGACATTGGAATCTACGAAGCGTCTCATGATAATCTCCCCAGAGCGTTCTCCACATCCTCTAGGTCAACCTCATGAACGCCTGCTAAGCCCCATAAGTCATCTATCCTGATGCGCTTAGCCGATCTCAATATTATGGATTTGCCAGATACTTCTAGCTCTAATACATCGCCTTCTTCTAGGCCTAAGGACTTGAGCACTTCCAACGGGAGGGTTATACGACCTCCACGCTCTACCCTTACCTCCATTACATCACCTCCTGAGGCCCATGGAGTGGCTTAATAAATTCTTTTTTGTGTTTCTTGACCTCACAATAACTGGCGTAGTAAGTCTAAGACCTCAAGCCTCTTAAAAGCGCTTAGAACGCTGTTATCTACGATTATCATCTGAGGAGCCTCTTAGCGGCTTCATATTCTAGCTTCTTCTAAGCTCTTAGGTCTAACTCTTATCTTAAGCCCTCTTTCCCTTAGAGCTTCCCATAACTCATCATATGATAAGCCAGCTAATTCGGTAGCTCTGCCAAGGGATATCTTACCGCTAACCACCTTCACCGGTCGTCCATTATCCGTGAAATTTACAAGCTTTACATAAAGATCAAAACGTGCATGATAGCCGCTTTTTCAACACTCTAATTGCTTTAATTTAAAGTTAGGCGATAATTTCCAACTCCCTTTATATGGAGAAAAACCATGTGCTCCTTTTCTAAGTGCTCGAGTAATTCCTTAATTTCGTCGATGGCTAGGGACGAGACTGAGGCTAATTCTTCGGTAGTTACTGTTTCGCGCACCTTATGAAACTCTGCGAGAGCTAGCAAGAGCCCTTACATACTCTTCTCCTATCTCTATGACGTAGGCCCATCGCAAGAGGTATGAGAATAAACATTATGAGAAGCCAATAACCAAATGCTTGGCCAGATAGTGTCGGAGAAAGTAAAGCTATGATTCCAACGATAATCCATCCAAAAAGTATGTAATTGGGAAGGAAGTATTTTATCGCCTTATACGCCGAAGAGTAAGCCAGCAACGGGGATATTTTGCTCTTAATGTTTTTGACAACCTCTTCGTAACCCTCACATGGTTCTATTCCAATCTCCAGAAGGATCTTGTCTCTGGCAGCTTCTCTCCTTTCTATGGCCTCGGAGAAAAGCTCTTCAAATTTTTCCTCATCCCATAAGGTAATACCGTATTTCTTCGCAAGCTCTTCATCTCTCCCTGATCTTATATCCTGCTATGACCAACAGAACCTTATGAATTCCTAGCTCCTTACTTTTACTATGCCACTCATGTATTAGATTCCTTACTTTAGGTCTACTTTTCTCGTATTGTTTACATTCAACGGCTATTCTTCTACCTTGATAGATTACGAGCACATCTATCTCATAATTATTCAATCTAACGTTTAGCTGTGGTTCTATGCCGATGAGCCTAAATATTCTTGCGACATCTCTTTCAAGTAGACTTCCCCTCCGCAAGATAACGCGTGCTCCATGCCTATTCCTTATGAAATCGCTCTTCCTTAGTGAGCACTCTTCAAACGAGCAAAAGCCTCCTGTTTTACCGCACTCTCCACGAACCGGTGCTTTAAATCGAATGAAAAGTCCTCCCTACTTTCTTTTTGCCTGAACTCGAAGAAGACCTCTCGCAGCCATGAGATACTCCATAGCCTCTAAATATTCTAGCCTCATGAGGTCGTCTAAGCATTCTGACTCCGTGAACTCGCCAGCCTCTATCTTCCTCCGGAGTTCTTCTGATGAGTTAATGCCATGTTTAGAGCGTATCCTCGTTATCTCAGCTTTTACGTCTCTCAATTCGTTCTCTAAGAAGAGCCTAGTGCCTTCTCTTAAGACGGTCCCCCAGAAAGCCCTAATTTCTTAGCCACATCTTTAGGGCTTATTATCGAAAAACGTTTTCACGTTCTTGCTGTTAAAAATTTTGCCGACTTCAAGTCTTTTCACCTATTTAAATGTCCGCCCAAATCTTTAAGTAGTCAAAAGGGCTTCTTTTTTGGAGGAAGGATGGATCTTCGATCAGCACCTCAACTATCACGGCCGGGGCAAGGCCCGTCCCGCTCAGAATAGCACATCAGTATCGTTTAGCCTTTTCCCCGGCGTGGTCCATGGAGCTTGGAGCTTCCCAGCGCAAGCATAGGCAGGAAGATGGTAGGAGGGTGGTAGATCTTTGTGTTAGCACCGGGAAAAATAAGGTTCTCACAAGACTTAATAGTGACGTTGACGTCGTCAGCCGGGGATACCATGTGGAGGGCCACGTGCTGGTCGTAAGGGAGGAATGGGTCGAGCGTGTACTGTCATCGGCCACCTACTACACCGGCCTCAGGGCTGCTAGAGGTTGGAGACCCGGCGATATGGTCATCCTAGTAGCGAGGACCGAGCTCGGACAATCCATAGTTGGCTACGGTATTATAAGCAGGATCAGGAGGCGCGAGGAGTTCGAGGAGGAAGAGGAGGTTCTCTTCAAGGAGCACGGTTGGGATACCGCCATAGAGCTGGAGCCCCTGGTGCCCGTGAAGCCGCCCATCCCCGTGGAGGAGACGCCGCTAGCAGGTCTCGGGGTGAGAGGACGCTACCTGCACGGCAGGAAGATCACGGGAGAGCTCCTTGAGGCGATAATGGACCTCCTGAGATAAGGAGCAGTGAGGATTCCGCCATGTCTTAGGCCATCGGCTAACGCGCTACTTTTAACGGTGTGAGCATAAAGAACAAAACCCTTTTGAAGGGAGAGGATGGTGGACCGGCCGGGATTTGAACCCGGGGCCTCCGCGATGCCGACTTAGCGCCGTCAGGCTCATATCAGGGCTTCCTAAACCCAAGGGCAGAGGCAAACAAGTTTGAGGATAAGGGTAGGTAGGGCTTCGAAGCTGCTGAGGTCGGACAACCAAGTCATGATAATAGAGGTCAGGGACATCAAACTGGTGAAGAAGCTCGACCTAATCAAGTTATTGAAGGGTGCCCGAATTAGATGAGAAGGAAGCCGATAAGCTCGGCTTGGAGGCAAAGAAGTGGTCCCGAGAGCGGACCTCGAACCGCTAAAGTATACGTTATTTTTGATTATGTGACGAGCTTGCTCCAGATCTCGTCTATAGCTTCCTTTAAGAGTCTCCTGCGCTCATGGATAAATTCACGATAATGTCTTTCATCCCAAAGCCCAGGATCATCAGGAATCAAATGTTCATCAGAATCGAATGATATAGTATTGGGTTATAGACTTCCCGCCAAGGACTCTTTTCCGATCATAATATCTATCACGATCTCAGCTATATCGGCTCCGTACTCACATAGTCTCCTGAGGCTCTCAAGAGCCACCCTAATATACAGGATGGTAGCCAACGGCATACTTGAACTCCGCACCAAAACATGGATCGCCTTAAGCTCTACCTCAATCGCCTTCTTAGCCTCCATTATCACGCTGTTAGCTAGCTCCACGTCAAGCCCATAGAGAGATCTCATGGCCTTATCTAGCACGACCACGCATTCCTCGCACAAGTCCTTGAGAAGCCTTAAAACCTCAGAACCTATCTCTCCGATGGTCTCTCTAAGCACATAGGCGGCCCTGGATGCGTGGTCAGCCATCCTCTCCAAGTAACGGGCTACGAGTTGGTAGTCTAAGCACTCACGAGCGGTGCTGAGACCGAGGTCTTGAAGTATTTTCCTATCCCTGACGGCCTCTCTGAGCTGACGTAACACGAAGAAGTACAATCTATCAACATCATCGTCTCTGGTATATATCTGCCTGAGCAAACGGGGGTTACGTTCCTCGATAGCCCTGGCTAGGTCGGTGCACATGGATCTCGTAAGCACGTACATGCGGCTGATGGCGTCCTTGAGAGGCAAATCGGCGTGCTTAAGCAGGCACCTTATCAGTATCTCCTCGGCTGTTTCCCCCATCACCTCGGCCCCTATGAGCTTGTGCCTAGTTATCTTCTTGATGGTGTCCGTGTAGCCCTCCTCAGGCGACTTAGGAAGCCTGACGTGTATTACATCATAGCCCATCAGGTAAGCGGCGATGATGTTTCTAACGCACGCCTCAGGATCTCTTACGGAGGAGAGCGTTATCTCCCGGTTTTCACCCCCTCTGGTAGTTACTCTATCAGGCACTAATAGCAGGCTTAGGTCGGGTTGGGGAATTAAGAGCACGTAATCGCCACGCTTAAGGCTTACCTCTTCAACCCACTTTTTCGGCAATGAAACTATGTATGTGGAGCCTCCCGTTATCTGCACACGCCTTTTCTCCACCCGCATCCTCATCACCTATATAGGCTATTTAGACTACACCACCGTCTAAAGAATATGCTGGGAAGCTATATAAGTTTTGTCGAACGCCCCGCATAAGGAGGTGGGGCAGTGGCAGTTGTAGGGATCAGCAGGAGGGCGTTTGTAATCGGCTGCCTCCTCAGCCTGCTCGTAGGACTTGCCATAGGAGCCTTCGTGCTGGGCCCGCTCGTGACCAGGCCTAGCCAGGTCAGAGAAGTGCTCATCATAACTGGCTCTACAACCTGCCTGCCAGTAATCGAGGCTTGCGCTAGGCGGTACATGGAACTTCATCCAGAGGCCGATATCCGTGTGTCGGGCGGTGGCTCCGGGGTTGGCATAGCTAACCTAGTAGATGGCATGTGCGATATAGCGATGGCTTCCCGACGGCCGAAACCCGAGGAGATCAAAGCTGCCAACGCCTCTGGCGTGAACATGATATTACATGCCTTCGCCTTAGACGCTGTGTGTGTCATAGTACATCCGTGCGTCGAGGAAGCCCTAGGCGGGCCTCTGAAGTTGAGGATCGAGGAGGTCAGGAAGATCTTCGTCGGCGAGTGGACCTACTGGGATCAGGCGGACCCAAGGTTACCTCATGAGCCCATAACGGTCTTCATAAGGGAGCCCGGCTCCGGCACTAGGGGTACCTTCGAGGAGTTCGTGCTTCACGAGGGCGATGTGTGCGTTGGCAGCGAGAAGCACGGCAATCCCGCCCTCAGGGATGCCGTAGCCTCTACCCCCTGGTCCATAGGCTACGTGGGCCTGGGGTTCGTAACAGAGGACGTGAGGGCCGTGTGGATTTACAATGAGGAGCTCGGGAACTACGTTAAGCCCAGCAAGGAGACCGTGAAGGACGGCACCTACCCGATGTGCAGGGAGCTTTACCTCATAACGAATGGCCACCCGCCAGAGGGCTCGTTAATTGCGAAGTTCATAAAGTTCGTGCTGAGTCCCGAGGGGCAGGCGATAGTCGAGGAGAAGGGCTTCATAGCCATAGTAGGCTGAGGGGGCGGTTAGGCCCTGGACTTATGAATCAGTGCTTTTTCTCTCTTCTATATAATCTACATAGGCTCTATTGCCCGCTATAAACTTGGGTGAAACAGTATATAACTACGGCCCCCGATCGCCTCAAGGTGAGAGGGGTGCGGTGGAAGTCATGGCGTCCGCCAAGACATAGGCTGCCCGAGTGGGCTGAAGTAATCGCGATGCTTTGTGCCCTGAGCTCCATAGCCGTGTTAAGCCTCATAGTTCTGTTCGTGCTCTGGGAGGCCCTGCCAGCTTTCCTGGGCTGGACTGGCGTGAGCTTCACGCTCGAAAACCGGTGGTCGGTCGAGCATAGTAAGTATGGTCTCTGCGTGTTGCTTGTGAGTTCCATGATGGCATCAGTAGGCGCCCTATCCATGGCGATCCCAGTGGGCGTGGCAGCGGCTATCTTCATAGCCGAGGTGATTCCAAGGGGCCTGAGGGAGGCTATTAAACCGTTGATCGAGCTACTGGGTGCCATACCGTCCGTGCTATATGGCTTTATAGGCTTGAAGACGGTTGTGCCGATGATCCAGAGGCTCTTTGGTATTTACTACGGGCAGACAGCCCTAGCGGCCTCCATAGTATTGGCCGTGATGGTAGTTCCGACCATAGTCAGCCTGTCGAGCGAGATCATATCAGCCGTCCCGGTGGAGTACCGAGAGGCATCCTTAGCTCTCGGGGCCACGAGGTGGCAGACGATAAGGCACGTAGTCCTGCCCGTCGCTATGCCAGGCATAACGGCTTCGGTGATCCTGGCCTTCGGCAGGGCAATAGGCGAGACCGTAGCGGTGGTCATGGTGGCAGGCACATCCACCGAACTCACTAAGCCCTTCTGGGATTTCCTCCAACCCATTTACCCTATGACAGCGGCTATAGCAATAGGCTTTGGTGAGGCCGAGGTAGGAGGGGCTGCTTATCATGCTTACTTCGCAATAGGGGCCATCCTTCTGGCCTTCGCCTTTACGATCAACCTGATTGCCAGCCTGCTCCTGAGAAAGGCGCCTGTGAAGGTGAGACTATGAGGGCGATAGGTCGTAGCTTGATGGAGAAGACCACAATGATCCTCTGTGGATTCTCGGCCTTCTTGCTATTGGTGGTGTTCGGCTATATATGCTATCTGCTATCCTCCGGCCTGGAGGCCCTGAGACCTGAGTTCCTGTTCACGAGCATACTTGATGGCGGCATACTGGAGCCTGTGGTCGGCACTTTCTACCTCTTCGCTGGCGCCACTGCCATAGTGGCCCCGGTGGGCACGCTAGCCGCCATCTACATGGTGGAGTATGCCCCAAGGGGCAGGCTCACCAAGCTCGTGGATACCGCGATAAACAACATAGCTGGCATCCCATCGATAATATTTGGCATATTTGGCTTCACGTTCTTCTGCAAGCTCTTGGGCCTTGGCATCTGCCTCCTATCCGGCTGGTTGACCATGGCCTGCATGATGCTGCCGATAATGATAAGGAGCGCCGAGGAAGCGCTGAAGATGATACCTGTGCACATAAGGGAGGCTTCGCTAGCCCTGGGGGCCACGAGGTGGCAGACAATAAGGCACGTAGTGCTCCCAGCGGCCATGCCAGGAATTTTAACGGGCGTGGTGCTCAGCATAGGCCGAATAGCTGGCGAGACGGCAGCCATACTGTTCACGGCCTGCTTCTACACCATGAGGGGCCTCCCTCGGACGCCACTAGACCCCGTACTGACGCTGACCTACTACCTATATGTCCTAATTCTCTACATGCCTGGCCGCTTAGAACCACGCCAGGTGTTCGGGCTGGCTTTAGTCCTCTTCCTCCTCACAGTAGCCCTCAATTCGGCAGCCTTCGTGATTAGAGCATACTACAGGAGGAGGTGGCACAGATGGACGTGAAGATAGAAACCGTGAACCTTAACGTTTGGTACGGCGATCTCCACGCCTTAAGGAACGTGAACCTGAGGGTGCCTAACGGCAGGATAACGGCCATAATCGGCCCATCTGGCTGTGGCAAGAGCACTCTGCTGAAGGCGATGAACAGGATGTTAGAGCTTGTGAATGGAGCCAGGGTAGAGGGTAAGGTCTTATTAGAGGGCAAGAACATCTACGATCCAGACGTAGATGCTACTGAGGTCCGCCGTAGAATTGGCATGGTGTTCCAGAAGCCTAACCCGCTCCCTAAGTCCATCTTCGAGAACGTTGCCTATGGCCTGATGATAAGGGGCGTGAGAGGCGAGGAGCTCTTTAAGCGTGTAGAGCGAGCCCTGAGGATGGCAGGCCTCTGGGACGATGTGAAGGACAGGCTTGGCGACTCGGCCTTCAACCTCTCGGTCGGCCAACAACAGAGGTTATGTATAGCTAGGGCCATAGCCGTTGAGCCAGAGGTCATACTCATGGATGAGCCCTGCTCGGCGTTAGACCCGATTACGACACAGAGGATCGAGAAGCTGATAAGGGCGCTTAGGGAGCACTATACGATAGTCATAGTCACTCACAACATACAACAAGCCTATAGGATCTCAGATTACACAGCCTTCCTCTACATGGGGCGCCTAGTGGAGTTCGGGCCTACTAAACGGCTATTCGAGGAGCCGAGGGAGAAGCTTACGATGGCCTATCTTAGCGGTGACTTCGGCTAGAACCCATAGTATTAAGGCCGGGATAATCTACCCTTTTCTTCTCTTCATCGCTCAAGCTGGCGTAATACCCCTTCCCGACGATGTTAGCCATTAGGCCTGAGAAGCTCCTCAGGTCAAATGACGCCAGCGTTCTTATATTGAGTTCCTCGATGAGCACCACGCTGGCTGTATCACATAAGCTAAGGCGTTAGGCATCTCGATTAGTAGCTCTAAGGCCTTCCTGAAGATAGGCTCATCTACGACTAAGATCGATATACCGCTCCTGTTTAGAAAATCTACCATAGCCTTAACGGCCTCTGCCTCTAGCCTAGATTTTAACAAAAGCGTGGTCTCTAGGACTACGTAATCGGTTGTGTAGGCAAGAGGCATGCCGTACGGATCCCCCTGAGCTATGACCCTGACCAAGGCTATAGAGCCCAAGGGACCCACACTAGCGTGTCCTCTGCCTTCAAGTCCATTTGACATCTAACCTCCTCAGGCATCCTGACCCTATCCTACCCGTCTATTACTGATGCCGCCTGAGTCTCAGGCGGCCATCCTAGTGATGAGATGAAAGCCCTGCTCCACGATGTGCCTGTCCCAATTGTTGGCCGTGAGAGGCACTTTGAGAAAGGGACTAGGATAGCCCGTGAACTCCTGCCCAAGCTTATATACTGCTAGCCCTCTGCAGGCCTGACCTTGGCCCTTACGCTTAGGATAGGCTTAATGAGCCCCTGGAATAGCCCCTGTGGCGTAGCCGTCCACGCCTGGCTAATTGGTCGCTCGTGGATTAAGGCTGGCCACGAACTCTTCGTCTTCGCCCCTACCAAGGAGGCCCCTGGCGATATGGTGCTCCTTGATGCCCCCGATGAGCCATTTGTGATTAGGTGCTGGGAGATGCATAGGCATGGCGATAGGCTTGAGGATGATGCGCCCCTAGGGCTACAGCTGGAGCCAGGCCCTCTCATGAAGGCGCAACTAGATGTGCTCTTCGTGGAGAAGCCTTGCTCAACACCACTTAGTAAGCTAGTAGGCATGGTAAAGGCCCTAGGCAAGAGGGGCTGTCGTGTAGCAGCCATAATGCACGAGGGCGTAGTGCCAAGGTCAAAGCACTTCTACCAAATAGAATGGGATTTTGCATCCCTTTTTGATGAGCGCTTCTACGCCCTGTATGGCCAACTCATAAGGGCTAAGAAGGTAGCTATCGTTCCGTACCCGTTTCACCCGATTCGTGAGGGCGATGTAGAGGGGGCCAGGGAGGCCCTTGGGCTCCCCCATGATGCTGAGATAGTCCTTGCGTTTGGCACGAGAGCGGAGTTCCTATGGCCCATAATGCCCTACTTAGCCTCCATAGCTCGTAGGAGGCCCCTGAAGCTCCTTATACTAGCTAAGCACGGGAAGGGCCTTAAGCACGCCTTAGCCCTGAAGAATAGGTATAATTTTGTGTTGGTGAGGAGGGAAGCACCACACTATGAGGCCCTTTATGACTACCTACATGCATGTAATGTTGTGCTGCTCCACAGGCCACATAGGCATGATTACATCCCCCTCTCAAGCACGGTTCACCTCTGCCTTGGTGCACTTAGACCCATTCTGTGCCCAGATAACAACTTCTTTGAGCCCTACGATGGAGCTGTGCTGAAGTACTCTGGCCCAGGGGATCTAGTTAGGAAGCTTGAGCTAGCCCTTGATGGTGGCCCAGAGGTAAGCCATGTCCTTCAAAGGGCTAGGGAGCTGATAGCTGCGAACTCAGCAGATAAGGTAGCAGAGCGCCTTCTAAGGCTAGCCCTGAGCTAAGCACGTGCCTATAGCCATGCTCACTCTATTGGGAACTCCAACTCTACCTTCTCAAGCTGCTCCAGCACGTACTGCCTTATCTCGCTTGGCCTTGGGAGCTTAGCTACTATCTTTCCCTCCTTTATCAATGGCCTCAGCAGGGGCTCCATCTCACCACCACAGTCTGGGCACTTAGGCCCCTCATGGCCAAAGGGGGCTACTAGGTCAGCCATGCAATCCCAACAGCGCCATAGCTGCTTCTTACCACCTAGCTTGCCACGCTTAGCACAGGGGCGACCACCTATCTCCACGATGTCCATGGCGAAATCTACTACTGGTGCATTGCTTATGGATGTGCCAACGCCAAAGGCTTCTGCACCTGCTTTCTTCAGCCTCGGTATTGAGTACTCATCTAGGCCACCAGATAGGAATATCTTAACGTGCTTGTAGCCCCTTATGTCTAGCTCCCACCTCACCTCCCTTATTATCTCAGCGAAGTCGCCACGCCTAGATCCTGGCGTATCCAGCCTAACGGCAAATAGCTTCTTGCCAAGGGCCTCAGCAGCCATTATGGCCTCTACCTTCTCATCGTAGTACGTATCCACGAGGGCTACCCTAGGTACATCGGGCTCAACTACCTCATCAAATGCCTTCCAGGCCCTCACCTGGTCGCCCATTACTATTATGAGGGCATGGGGCATGGTTCCAACTGGCTTCTGACCTATGGCTTCTGCTCCAACTATGTTTGAAACGGCATCTAGGCCACCTATGTAGGCAGCCCTATCTATCATCGGTGCTAGGGCTGGGTGCATCCTCCTCGTGCCAAAGGACACGACTAGGCAGTCTCCTGCTGCCTTCTTAACACGGGCTGCCTTCGTGGCCACGCCCGTTGCCTGGCAGAGTAAGCCAAGCATAGGCGTTTCATAGACGCAGAAATCGCCATAGGGGCCTTCTATGAACATAACGGGTACCCTAAGCCCCTTCCTATCCCTCGTGAAGAATAAGGTCCCCTCTGGCATTGAATATACATCAATAGGGATCCCCTCAAATAACCTAGCTACCTCCTCAGTACCACATAGGATGGCCCAGGGCCAGCGCTCAGGGAGCTTGCTAGGCGTTACCTCAGCTACGACCCTTACCTTATCTAGGCCCTTGGCCTCAAGTATGCGCTTCGTCCTTATGAAGTAGATATCAGTTGCCTTCCCACTCTTTATCTCCTCATCTGTAGCTACGTAGAATAGGCGCCTTGGCAACTTAGATCCCCTCCATGACCTCCCTTGCGCTCTTGACCTCGGCCCCATATACACGCCTCATGTACTCAAGGGCCATCTCATGGTCCTCGTCCGTTAGGGCAGTACAGCAATCGGATACCACTATTAGCTTGTAGCCCCTGTAGAAGGCATCTGCTGCTGTATGCTGGACGCATACGTTTGTAACTAGGCCAGTTAGTATGAGCGTATCCACGCCTAGCTCCCTCAGCAGTAGATCTAGGTCGGTACCAAAGAAAGCACTATAGCGCCTCTTCTTAACCACGAAGTCCCCTTCCTCAGGCTTTAGCTCCTCAACGACCATTGCTCCCCACGTCCCCTTTATGGCATGCTGGCCCCAGAGCTTCAGCTCTGCATCCACGCCCCTTATATGTGCATCATTTGCGTATATCACTGGCATCCCCTTCTCCCTAGCCCAGGCCAGGAGCTCCCTTATCCTAGGTACTATCTCATCCGCCCCAGCAACCTTGAGGGAGCCCTTAACGAAGTCATTAAGCATGTCTATCACGAGCACTGCTGCCTTCATCTTCCCCCTCCACGAGCCACTGGCCCCATGCCTTATTTGCGTTCGGCCCAGCCCGCACCTCGCCCTTGAGGGCAGAGGCCAGGGATAGCTCAATTAGCCTAGGCCCCCCTTCAACTAGCTCTACGCCGAAGGCTCTAGCTAGACTGGAGGCAAGTCGGGCCTCAAGCTTCCCCAGCTCGGCCCCCGAACCAAGTAGATCCAATAGGTTCGCAACCTCGTACTTGCAGTATAAGACCTCACGGAGGCTGCTGAGGTTAGCACTAACTAGGAGCGTGCCATGCACCATGATGGCATCACGGGCTAGATACATGGCCATGCCAGAGAGCTTAAGGCTGCCTACGAACACGCCCTCACTTGGCTTATGCTGCCCACCGAGGCCATAGGAGGCTAGTACATTGATAATTGCCCTGGCAGCAGCTCCTTCAAGGTCGGAAGGCCGTAGGAACTTGCGAGCCCCCTTCCTCTTAGCCACTACCGTCCAGTTTAAGTTTCCTTCATCGTGGTAGACAGCTCCCCCAGCTGTGGGCCTCCTCAGGATTGGTATTCCTAGCTTCCTACAGGCCTCTAGCCTTACTTCAGCAAGGGATCGCCTAGAGCGGTCAATTACTACGCAGCTAGGGTTAGTCCAAATCCTAATCGTGCTTGGGCAGGCAGATTGGCCTACTAGCTTAAGCAAGGCCCACTCAAGGGCTAAGTTCAGCTCTCTATCTGGCCAGTAGGTCCTGAGCAAGCGCCAGTGTGGCAAGGCATCAGCCCCTTATGGCAGCTGGGTCCATGAGTAGCTCCTTAACACGCCTTAGGAAGCGTGCTGCTGGTCCACCATCAACAGCCCTATGGTCAAATGATAGCGTTATCCATGCTGTCTTCCTCACGGCCAAGCGACCATTTTCCACTACTGGCCTCTCTGCCACACGACCAAATGCCAGTATGGCCACCTGGGGATGGTTTACTATTGGTGTGAATAGGTCTATACCAAACACGCCTAGATTTGTTATTGTAAATGTCCCTCCCTTTACATCTTCCATGCTCAAGCTACCGCTACGAGCCCTTTCTGCTAGTTCCCTTATCTCCCTGGCCACCTGAGCTAAGCTCTTCTTATCTGCATCCTTTACTACTGGCGTTACAAGGCCCATTGGCGTATCAACTGCAACGCATACGTTCACGGCTTCATGTATCCTAATGGCCCCTTCCTCAAATGTAGCATTAAGCTCTGGATGCTCCCTCAGGGCTAGGGCCACTGCCCTCACGAATATCGCATCGTAGGGCACCCTTACGCCCTCCTCAGCCTCAACTTGCCTCCTCAGCTCCTCAGCTACCTCCATATCTACCTCAAGCGTTAGGCTTGCGTGCGGTGCCCTCCAGGCAGCAACCATCTTCTCGGCAGTTAGGCGTCTTATGCCAGTTAGCCTTACCTCCCTGTACACTAGCTTTGCTCTAAGTTCCTCTATGGCCCTAAGCACATCCTGCTTTGTTATCCTACCACCTGGGCCAGTTCCCCTTATCCTGCTTACATCTATGCCATACTCCCTTGCAAGCCTCCTCGCTGCAGGTGTGATCTTCACCCTCCTAGCGTCAGCAGGCACTGCTGCTGTAGGGGCAGGCGGGGCTGGCCTTGGGCTTGGGGCTGGCATGGGGGTAGGAGCTGGAGCTGGCCTTAAGGCCCTATTTAGCTCTTCCCTAGCCTTCCTTATGGCTTCCTCAACGACCTCAGGCGTATCCCCTTCCTCAGCTATAATGGCAATTGGTACTCCAATTGGCACCTCAACTTCAGGCTCAACTAGCACCTCAGCTAAGGTGCCTGAAGCTGGGCTCTCAAGCTCGTAGGTTACCTTCTCGCTCATGACTATGGCTAGCACATCGCCAGCTTCAACATGGTCACCCTTCTGCTTACGCCACTCTACAACTGCCCCCTTCTCCATGTCTATATCAAGCCTTGGCATTATCACTACCTTGGGCAAGGCAGGCCCCTCAGGCCCCTAAGGGCCGGTCGCTAAATAAGGCTGGTCGGTCTAGATAGGCCCCTAAGCCTCGCCTAGCACGAGCGCCCTAGCAGCCCTTACTATATCATCCGTGCTTGGTAGCGTTAGCTTGCCTAGCTCTGGGCTTACTGGTATTGGCACATCTGGGCTAGCCAAGCGTACTATTGGTGCGTCTAGGTAGTCAAATGCCTTCTCAACTACTAGGGCAGCTATCTCAGCTCCAACCCCACCACGCTTGTGGGAGTACTCCACGATTAGGAGCCTATTGGTCTTCATAACGGACCTGATGATGGCTTCCTCATCTAGGGGCACTATGGTCCTTGGATCTACTACCTCAGCACTTATCCCATGCTCTTCAGCAAGCAGCTCAGCTGCCTCTAACGCCCTTGGGACCATGGCTGATATGGCCACGATAGTTATATCGCTCCCCTCACGCTTAACATCGGCTTCCCCAAGCGGTATTACGTACTCGTCCTCTGGCATAGGCCCCTTAACACGGTAAAGCACGTAGGGCTCAAAGTAGATAACAGGTGAGTCATCTCTTATAGCTGCCTTAAGGAGGCCCTTTGCATCATAGGGCGTGGATGGAGCTACGAGCTTAAGGCCAGGTACGTTCAGGAACCAGGGAATTGGTACCTGCGAGTGGTCGCCCCCATGTCCCCTGCCGTGGGCCATCATGGTCCTTATGACGATTGGCACCTTAAGCTGGCCACCGCTCATGTACCTCATCTTAGCAGCAAAGTTCACTATCTGGTTCATGCAGTTAGCTAAGAAATCAGCATACATTATCTCAACTACTGGCCTAAAGCCCATTAATGCCAAGCCGATGGCTGCACCAGTAAAGCCCTCCTCGCTTATCGGTGTATCTATTACACGCTCAGGGCCAAATTCCTCAAGGAGCCCCCTTGTAACCCTGTAAATGCCACCTAGCACGCCTATGTCCTCACCAAGCAGGATTACACGCTCATCACGGCGCATCTCCTCCCTAAGGGCCTCGTTTATGGCTTCAGCCATGCTGAGCTCACGGGCCATCCTGCTCAGCTCCTCAGCCCTAGGCAAGGTAGGGCACGCATCTTTAATGCTTGCTCATCGGCCCTATTGGCAAGCCCCACGGCCCTTGCCCCTGGCCAGCAACTTCCCTAGGCAAGTTCTAGGGGCCTAGAAGGCGCCATGCTTTTACCTAGCCCTTAGGCCAGGTAGATAAAGGGAAAAGGCTTGTCAGCTGAGAGGAAAATACCCTGTGCTGTCTTTGCCCCAGGGAAGGACACATGCCTCTTGGCCCTTAAGGTAGTAAATCGTCCTGGCGTCCTAGCTGCTATGTCTAAGCTAATGGCCGACCAAGGCGTGAACATACTATCTGGCCTTATATGTGCTGAGCCAGGGAAGGAAGTAGCTACGTGGATATCCTTTGTGGATTTAACCAATACTGGCCTAAGCCCAGAGGATCTAGTTAAGAAGCTATCAAGCTTAGATGCCGTCCTTGAGGCTAAGGTAGTTGGGCTGAAGCTCAGCGACCTAGTGATAGATACGTTCTCATTTCCAACCACGTTCCTAACCAGGCGAGTAGTGCTATTTGATATAGATGCTGTAGCTGCCATGCTTGATTGGATTGACAAGACGTTTGAAACTGGTGGCCACGCCATACTATACGAGATGGGGCAGCAGGCTGGCAGGGCTGTTGCTAAGAGCCTCAAGAGGAAGTTCGGCCTGAAGGGCCCAGATGTCCTCAGGGCCATCCTGGCCTTCAGCACGGCCATGGGCTGGTTCAAGTACGAGGTGAGGTTCCTAAGCCTAGATCCACCGAGCGTGTCCATTAAGCTCCTCAGCTCCTTTGAGTGCTCGCCTTTTGAGAAGTGCTCTAGTAGGCCTAGGAGCCACTTGATAAGGGGCTTCCTAGCAGGCGCCTTTGAGGAGGCCTTTGGCGTTAAGGCAGTAGCTAGGGAAGTAGCCTGTCTAGCCAAGGGAGATGACTTCTGTGAGTTCATCATAGAGGCAAGGACCGAAAAGGCTTAGGCTGGCCTAATAAACGAAGTCGTAGAGCTCCTCTGGCCTTGGGAATGGGCTTTCTAAAGCGAACTTCATGGCCCTACTTACTTCTCCTTCTACTTCCTCCTCTATGGCTTTGAGCTCTCCCTCGCTCGCTACACCATGCCTTAAGAGGCGCTCCCTCAAGCGCCTTATCGGGCAGCGGGCCTTCCACGCCTCTACCTCCTCCCTGCTCCTGTAGGCCGTCCCTGGGTCGCCGACGTGGTGGCCAAGCCAGCGGTACGTCTTGCACTCTATGAGGGCTGGCCCCTCCCCACGCCTAGCCCTCTCAACAGCCCACCTAGCAGCCTTGTACACGGCTATTACATCATTCCCATCTACTACGAGGCCAGGGATGCCGTAGCTCACGGCCCTAGTGGCTATATCACGTACAGATGTTGAGCGCCAGACGGGCACTGAAATGGCATACTGGTTGTTCTCACATACATACACAACGGGGGCCTTCCAGATGGCTGCTAGGTTCAGGCCCTCATGGAAATCCCCTATGTTGCTTGCCCCATCGCCAAAGAAGCAGGCTACAACTTGGTCGGTACCCTTCAGCCTAATGGCTAGGCCAACGCCAGCAGCTATTGGTATGTTTGATCCTACTATTGGGCAGGAGTAGAGGACGCCCTTCCCTGGGAAGCAGGGCCTCATGGAGCCCCCACGACCTCTGTTGAGGCCGGTAGCACGACCTAGTATCTCAGCAGCAAGCCTATCTAGTGGCACCCCCTTAGCTATGCTATGGGCATGGCCCCTGTGCGTGGAGAGAACATAATCATCTGGCCTTAGGCAAGCGCAAACGCCTGCTGCAACTGCCTCCTGCCCTATATAGACGTGAGCTGAGCTAGGGACTAAGCCACGCCTATAGAGATCTGCAATGCTCTCCTCAAAGCGCCTTATGGTAAGCATAGTTCGGTAGAGGCGGAGCAAGGTGGCCTTATCAAGCCCCCCAAGCTCATCAGCAGTTGATGGGCTAGCCTCGGCCAAGGCTGGCACCAGCCTAGCTAGCCACTAGGTCGTTAAAACCTTCCCATAAGGCCATTAGTAGTAGGGGTGCTCCCTTGAGCCCATTATGGCCCCTCCTATAGCACCACCTATGAGGCCTAAGAGGGCATCAGCAAGTGATGCTAGGAGGAGCCATATGCCACCGAAGAGGGCCTTAAGGAGGCCAGCTAGGCCCGCCAGCAGGGTGGTGAAGAACATCATCAGTACTATGAGCAGGAGGGCACCTACTATGCCACTTAGGAAGCCAGCCAAGGCCCCCCTGCTGGCCCCACCACCAGCTATGATGCCAGCCACCATGCCAGCTAGTATCGGGCCTATTATCGGGATCCAGCTTAGGAATAGCATGGCTATGAAGCCCATTATCACGCCAAGTATCAAGCCCATGCTCCCACTGCCACCACTAAGCTCCCTACGACCTTATAAATGAAGTAGCATCATGAGTGCTAGCATGGGTAACGGTAGCCTTAGGAGGCGGTTTAGGGACTTCCAAGCACTCCCGTACAGGTACGATGCCTGGTTTGATGAGCACCCCACGACCTATGTCTCTGAACTTATGGCCCTAGTGCTTGCCATGCGAGGGGCCTCTGGCCTAGGGCTTGAGGTCGGCGTTGGGACAGGGCGTTTTGCAGCTCCCCTGGGCATCCAGGTTGGCCTTGATCCAGCTGCTAGCTGCTTGATGCTGGCCAAGAGGCGTGGCGTTATGTGCGTAGCTGGGGTTGGCGAGGAGCTACCTTTTAGAGCTAATGCCTTTGATCTAGTGGCCATCTTATTTACATTTTGCTTCCTAGAGGATCCAGGTAAGGCCCTTGAGGAGGCTAGGAGGGTGCTCAAGCCAGGTGGCGTGGTTTTGGTAGCCATAATAGATAGGGAGAGCCCACTAGGCCAACGGTATATGGAGAAGAAAGCAAGGGGGCACCTATTTTACAGGGATGCAAGGTTCTTCACGCCTAGCGAGGTAGAGGGCATGTTAAGGGATCGGGGCTTCACGGATATTGCTTTTTACCAAACCATATTTGGCCTCCCTGAGGACATTGAGGGACCACAGGTAGCCATGCCAGGATGTGGGCAGGGGGCCTTCGTGGTGGTGAGGGCTAGGAAGGGTAGCCCATAGGGTTTAGTTGTGGGTCGGCCCGTCACGAGCTCTTCATTCCTGCCCCGTTCAGGTCAGGCTGGGACGGCTACCTCATCCCCGCTCAGCACTTGCTATGGCCTTAGATAAGCCTTTAGCTCGGCTTGGGAGGCGCTTCCTCAACGCCCTAAGGGTGCCAGAGACATCTATGACGTGGATGGCTAGGGGCCTGCCATCAAGCTCGGTTATAGATGCTATAGCTGCCCTAACTGGCGTTAAGCACTTGTGGGCACACCTGATTATAGCTAGACCTGTACTAGCATCGTATTCTATGAGCTTTAGCCTTGCATCTGCTGCTTTATCCTCGCCAAAAAGCTCTATTATGGCATTTAGTATGACCTGCTCTAGCTCTCTTCCCCCTCCTGGCACTGAGCCCTCTAGCATTAAGGCTAGGTAGCGCCTCCTATATCGCCTCATGGCAGTTATCCCCCTTCCTTACGAGCCTAATGCCTGGTGCTATGAAGCTAGGATCAAGCTTTGCCCTGTTCCTCTCCACAAGGCTAAGAGGGATGTTGGAGATAGCATCTAGGGCTTCCTCAAGGCTTAATCCAAGGAAGGTTGCAAGACAGGCAAGCTCCCTTGGCTTCCTCATCAGTATTGGCCTATCTGCACCACTTGATATTACAATTGGCACTCCATACTCCCTAGCTATCGCCACTTCCTCCCTGAGCACCGCTAAGAGCTTGATCCTACTTAGCTTATCAAGCTTGAATAACGGCATGATTTCTATCTCAAGTGCGCAATTTGAGCTTGAAGCTAGCTCTGCCTCCGCACCATCAAAGAACCTTCGTCCTGCCTCAGGGGGGAACAACAGTAGGTCAACTCGCCTGTCCCTAGCAGCTACACGAGCGATCTCCTTGTTCTGGCAGATCACGCCTATTAGCTCAAACCTCCTCCTAAGCCTCCTCAAGGCAGAGAGGAGGTCATTACGCCCCCTTGCCCTTACATCGGTTCTAGTTACGAAGTCTAGGCCTAGCTCAGAGGCCATGGCCTTGAGCTCCCTGGCCCTGTGGCGTGGCAGCTGAGGCTCAAGGGGGATGGCCACGAGCCTGTAGCCTAGGCAGGCTGCCCTCTCCAGGATGCGCCTTAACTCCTCATCAGAGCCAAAGTAACAGGCTAAGCGTAGGTCAGAGAACGCTCTCAAGGCCCTTAGCTACCTCCTCAAGTGCCTTCCTCACATCCTCTACGTTGGAGCTCGCAAGAGGGGCCCTCATCCAAATAGGGTCTACCTCACATAGCCTCACCTGGCCTAAGAAGGCCCTTTGCTTATCTAGCCTTATGAAGAGGGAGCCCTTGCTAATCCTAAGCTCAAGGCTAGCTATTAGCTCTAAGCGCTCTAGCTCAGGGAGGCTAGCTAATACGTGCCTTAGGATATCGGAAGCTAAGCCCCTATTCCTTATCCTAATCCTAAGCAGCCTAATTGGGTTGCCGTAATGCCCCTTGAACTCCTTGACCTTAACCTTCACACGCCCCCTGGCCTGGGCTGGGAGCACGTTCATCACGGCCTTGGTTACCCTCTCTAGATCCTCTGTAGCATGTGCTATGGCCTCTACTTCAAGGCCGACGACCAGGCTAGGTAGCTTGGGCAAGGCTACACAGTAGGGCCTAGAGGCCCTTATTACCGTAAGGCCTCTAGCTTGGGCAATGCGGCAATAAAAGCAGCGTGCCCCATTTGGCGGCCCCGGGGGGATTTGAACCCCCGACACCCGGCTTAGGAGGCCGGCGCGCTATCCTGGCTGCGCCACGGGGCCTCCAGGCTGTACTGGCCATTAGGGAAGCTTAAAACTGTTTCGCTGTCCTTTTTCAGCCCTGGGGCCTAGCCCCATGTTGGAGGAGGTCCTGGGGTAGTGGCCCTCTGCCGTGCGCCCTACTTGCCCAAGGGCCATTAAAGGCATATTTAGGTGTAGGGCCCAGCTGGTGTGGAAGCGGGGGTGGCCGAGCCAGGCCAAAGGCGGCGGGCTCAAGAACCCCAAGGGCTAGGGAAGGGAGGTTGGGCTACCCGCTCCCCGTAGGGGGTTCGTGGGTTCAAATCCCACCCCCCGCACCAATTTACCGGCTAGACCGGGTTAGGCTCTTCTCTCGAGTGAGAGGTGGGCTAGAGGTGCCCCGGCGCAACGCTATCGTTCTAAAGCGGTGGCTTAGGATTAGGGAGAAGCTCAAGCCTAAGACCAAAGCCTTATTCGTGAGCTACCAGAGCGGTGAGAGGATAGACTGTAATACCGTGTATAGGATAGTGACCACGTATGCCCAACGCCTAGGCCTTCATAATCCCGAATCAGATAGGATAGAAGACCACTTCACCCCACACTATCTGCGGCACTGGCTCACGACCATGATGCGGCGTAGGGGCATGCCCCGAGAATTCTTGAAAGAGTTGAGAGGCGATAAGCGTAAGGAAGCCGTAGACAGATACGATCATATCGATAGGGAGGAGCTGAGGAGAATGTACTTAGCGTGCGTGCCTAAGCTAGGCATATATTAAGCCTGGGAAGAAGTTCTCAAGCGGCTAAGAAGTGTTGGCCACACTTCATCCCAGTAGTAGCGGGTATAATCTTAAGGAATCCTGTCCTCACAAGTATAGGCACTACGAGGTTTTTAGCCCATGTAGCTACTAAGATCGATGAGTTAGATCAGAAGTGAGAGGAGCGAGGGATTTAAAGACGTTATTGAAAAGATATTCGACGTGCTTAATAGCTTCGTGAGGAAGACAGGCTCGACCAGGAAAGTAGGCGAAGAAGTAGAAAAGGCGCTAAGAGAATATATGGAGAGGCATAAAGACGAATTATTGAAAGTGAATCGGGGTGAGGAGTAATAACCGGGCGTCAGACGTAGGGCTTTGCCATGCCTTATCGCCTCCTTTCCGCTGTTACGGCCCCTTATAGTCCACCTTAAAAGACCATGGCCGTTGAGACATGCTCTTAAGATGTCTGGCTCAATCTCAATTCCCACCATTGGCAGGAAGTACGTCGTACCAAGTATCATCGTTCCTCAAGCCTCTCAGATAACTCTCTTCTGGACTCCTTCACATCAATTTTAACGGGTTTCTCCTCGCTTAATATCTGTTCTAATAACGCCTTCTTTCTAACAGCCATTATGAGTGAAGCTCTTAATTCCTCATTCACAACCTTGGATATGGCATCCTCACTCCCGTAACGTGAGAGTGTCCTCTTTACCAAGGCCTCATAAACATCATCATCTAATGTGAGTACCACTTGCCTAGGCATGATATTTCACTCGGTTTCCTTATATAAAGGATCGGGTATTTAAAGCTACCCGCTCTTTCTCATTAGGGATCAGAGTTATCAAGTGCTATCTTCGCCTAGGTGGAGAGGCTTCTCTGATAACCGCCTCGCTAGAAAGGCGGTTACCCAACAAACACCGCCAGAGAGGAACCATAGACCGAAGATGAGTAAGTTTGATACCGGCTGTTCATAGAGGAGCCATATTGCAATGCTCAGGCAAATTAATCCGAAGAAGATGAATCCATGACTAATCACCCACTCTCCTTGAGAGCAATCTCGGCATACCGACTCCCTAGCCTTACGCTGTGAGTTCATCTAAAATTTAGGCTTCTCTTCTATATGCTCGTGCCAACTGCTAGCCTCTACTCTTAGCTTGTAGCTCCTCTAAGGTAGATTTCTAACTACTTCTAACGGCTCTGGAGAACGCTCGATAATTCTCTTCTGTCATAATAGCCTCTTAATTGTACGCTACAGTAGGGATATATGTGACGCTCAAAACTAGGGAACACCAAATCGTAGGAACCTATAAATGCTCTGTAATGTTTTCTTGGCATCATACATGCGATTAATTATGTTTTCCTTAGATAGGGCATCCCCTTCATGCCATATCTCTCGGTATATTTTTACATAAGGCTTTTCCTCGCTTTTCGGCTTGAGAAGCTCCTCTACTTTATGTAAGAGGTATTCCACATCGACTTCATTACATGGTAAGTCCACCAGAACTTTATAGCCCATTATCTGCTTTTTTGGAATGCTGGCTAATAAGAAGGCAAACTCGCCAATTTCATTTAATAGATTTTTGAACAGGTTTTTGCTTCTTTTGACGAACATTCTGATAGCCCTAAAGGCTCCTATGTGTTCTATGTTTATTACAAACTGCGCTTTATCCTTCCATACAAAAACGGCGTACTGTGGCCCTTTTAGATAGGTGCATATCCATCTGTGATATGTGCCATCAGGATATGTTGTAAGACCAATACGATAATATTCAAAATCAAACCTTTCGCCTATCTCAGAAACGCTTTTAAAGGATAATGCCAATGCTCCAAACACGTTTATTTCTTGGAATCTCTTCTCACTTAGCGATGGATTTGCCTCTGAGGGGATATGGGCGTCTCTTGGAGTTACCCAGCCTAAGTTATACAGTTCTAAAACACGTTTAACGTTTTCATCGGGTAAGTCGTTCATCCCGATCAAGACTTTAGGGAAGAACTTTTGATATACTAAGGCTTCACCTAATCCCTCTCCAACGGCGATTTTGGGTTTTCCTTTCTTACATTCAACAGCGACGGCCTCTACGGCTTCTCTATCCCCCACTTAAAACCGATCAAATCTGGCTTCTTTATAATGCCCTCGCCTAAGATCAGGGGAATTCACCCCTATCTCCTGAGAATCTCTTTACTCCCGCTGTGACAAAGGAGAAATAGCCCTTATTTCTGAGAGTTCTGTTTATAGGATCGTAGAGCAACTCCTCCCCTTGGTACCTCCTCACCTGAGTCACGGTCCCCTGCCTCGCCGAAATGTCATTTAGACATGTGAGCTTAAAAGACTAGCGTTATAGCCAGACAAGGAAGAAGGAGCGGAAGCTTTCTATGTTTCTATCTCGGCTCGTAGCTCCTCTAGGTAGGCCATGTACTTCGGGTAGTGTGTGATTATCTGCCTCTTCTTCTCTAAGATATACCTCTCGTCTTTGCCGTTCTGTCGCATCCAGGATATGAAGTCGGGCTTGACCTCCGGCCCCCAGGCTATGGCGGGTTCTCGCTCTAGGCCTCCAGCCTCGCCAAATAGGTCCTGCCTTATGAGCTTCATGGCCTCTACGAGGCGGCTCATCTCCTCCTTTAGGTGGGCCATCTCCTCGTAAAAAGTAGCCTGTGGTGTTAACACCATTTCACCTCCGACTGGGCAGGAGGGGCTAGTGAAAGTTTCGTTTTTCACTTCTGGCTCCGTTAAACACTGCTCAGCACGAGCGGGTCTTGTTTCTCCCTCCTCTGGAAGAGTGGCATGCAAGAGTTGGGTTTGAGCTGTGCCCAAACCTTGTTTTAGGCTCTTTTCAGCCAGTGGTGGTGGGGCCGCCGGGATTTGAACCCGGGACCACCAGCGCCCCAGGTTAAAACTGAGCCCTTTACTTTCACCGCCCCCTCTTCGGCCTCCTCTGGGCAGACGGACACAACACAGCCAGCCTTTTACGGCAGAACGCCCACCTCAGAGAAGGAGATGGAATACATCATAAGAGCCATGAAGCTGATAAGCCGTGACCTCCTCGGCGAGGCTAGGGACCATCATCCCTTAGCCGTGGTCTGGGGACCTGATGTCAAGCCTAGCTTCATAACCTGGATGAGGCAGAATGGCAAAGACGAGAGATACATCAAGATCTGCGTGAGCTACTTAGACCGCTTCGTAACCGAGCCCATAAGGACGCCTGAGGACGTGCTCAAGTGCTTTGAGCGGTGTAGGAGCCACAACTTAGACCGTGCCTTAAGGAACCTCCTGAACTTCTACCGGGACATAAAGAGTTATGATGAGGGCTTTATCCTGAAGCTGAAGAGGGCTATCCCGCACATCAAAACAGGCACAGACGAATACGTGCCTACTGAAGAACGGATAGTAGAGACCTTCAGGATCCTAAGGACGGCTCCACTCAAGTATAGGGTCTTATGGTGGCTTGGCCTTATGGGCGTGAGATTTGAACACGGCATAAGGGCATTAAATGAGCTCGACTTCGGCAGAGCTGAAGACCTCGGAGGCTTCTACTACCTCAAGGTGGGCTGGGACACTGGTCCAAAGAAGTGCTACGTGATAGTGATGCCCAAGTTCGTCTATGACATGATAATGGAGTTCAAGGCCAGCGGCGAGAAGCTCAAGAAGACAGCCGTGGACTCGTTCAGGAGGCGTCTCAAGCGTAGGGGCATGGAGATAGAGCCCGTCAAGTATGTGCGTGATTTCGCTTACAATGCCATGCTACAGGTAGGCATACCGGAGAGCTTAGCCGATTACTTGAATGGGCGTGGTCCTCAGACCGTGGGAGCCAAGCACTACTTGGAGAAGAAGAGACAAATCATCACGCACTACCCGAAGTACATGGCCTATTTAGAGAGGCTTTGGGCCAAGATTAAACAAGCCTAAGGCGCCCAGTCCTCTGTTTTTCCCTTGGTCAAAGAGTAGCTCATATCTGACAATCCTTAAGGAATTGAAATAATGCTCCAATTCGACGTGGTCAGCTATGGTAGTGTTATCAAGTGGAAATGTCTTCACTAAAGAGCACTTTTTATCGTGCTTTTAATGATCTTAACAAATATTCGATAACGGCGAACGTCAGCTGAATTCCAAGTCGGACTTCCTGTTCAGTGGGTTCTTCTCCTCCCCTCTTTTCTATATGCACCCTCTCGGAGAGATACGACCATGTACGCTTTATC
>Ga0190311_1000041_pt1 | contig 43698 bp, 37 predicted proteins | sample 48700789_MG_FD_165037 | JGI IMG/M metagenome (GOLD analysis project Ga0190311, IMG submission 165037) | Hydrothermal vent sediment bacterial communities from Southern Trench, Guaymas Basin, Mexico - 4870-07-8-9_MG | ecosystem: Environmental > Aquatic > Marine > Hydrothermal vents > Sediment ...
CCCTCTACCTCCCAGGGTGTCACTCTAAATCCAAAAGTGACCACCGGACACCTGATACACCAGAGAAGCAAGAACGAGCTAAAATATAAACATTTATGTTGAAAATTGAACCTCAATACTAAAATTAATATTTCTAGAGGACCAGTTGAGAGTAGAGTGATACTCATGGAAGAGTATTATTGGTTACTACTCCGAAGTCCCTGGATATAGGGTTAAGAGAGTTATCGGGATAGTAACTGCTAGTACAGTACGTACTAGAGGAATGTTAGATAGGATAATATCTGGAATTGAGGCGTTAGTCGGGGGTAGGGGTAGTGTATACTTAGAGGAGTTGGATAAGGCTAGAAGGGAGGTTCTAGATGAACTTGAAAGGAAGACTAGGATGATGGGGGTGAATGCTGTAATAAGTATAGATTTCGAGACTACTGAGATGTTAGAAGGCTTCATAATGATAACAGCGTATGGAACAGCCGTTGAAATAGAGCCTCTTGAAAAGTAGGAGTTACTAGAAAAACTAACTTTTCATGTATCTATCGAGGAATAGTACCGTAGGGAGCACTATTTTGAGTACGTCGTCCATTTTTATTATAGCATGTCCCACATCCGGAGCTACATGTACTTCGAATGTCTTACCCAGTTCTAGGAGTTTCATGATAAAGCGTAGTACTGGTTTAAGTGGCGTTCTAGTATCATTCTGAGGGTGAATTATACAGAGTGGGACCTTAAGTCTCTCCACATAGCTTATTGGAGATCTCTCCTTCCATAGCTCCTTCCTATCTGCAAAGAGGACTTCAATAAACCTCTTGAATAAAGCATCACTGAGATGATACATTTCCTCCCAGTCTACTACTCCAGCTCCTGCAACACCTACATCCCAGATATCGGGGTGTTTGGTAGTGGCTAGAAAGGTCATGTAGCCACCATAACTATAACCTACTACAGCAAGTCTATTCGCCAGTCCAGCACTCTTAGCCCACTTGGCTGCATGAATTATATCTAAGAGATCTCCTCCTCCAGGATCGCCTATGATCATTCTCCTAAACTTCTCTCCATACCCTGTCGACCCTCTAAAGTTTGGAGCTACCACATGGTATCCGGAGACTACAAGTGATGCTATAAAGGTACTCCATGAATCGGCTACTTCGGCCCATGGACCACCGTGTACGTATATAACAGTAGGTCCTGGTTTGGATATTGCATTACTCTCTATTACGAATGTAGGGATTTCAAGACTATCGAAGGATTTATAACGTACTAAATAGGTTCTGCCTATACGACTAGTTATATCATCCGGTAACCTTGCACCGAGGATTATGCGTCTATTACCCGTATTCATCTCGACCTCGTAGATGCAATGAGGAGTGGATAACGAGGAATAGGTTACGTATACTCTATTTTTGACCGGTATGAGCCAGGTGGAGAACCCTTCTGGAAGGGGTACTTCTCTACCGTCTACAAAGGCTTTAGTTCTTCCATTTGTCTCGCCTATAAACCATATTCTACCATCTGGCATCCAGTCATATGCTATATAGCTTGTAAACCTATACTTTCTATAGTCTTGGTGGGTAAACTCAGGTTCTTCTATTACTTCCTTAGATAGATTATATATAACTAGCTTCTCGTCTCCAAACGCTGTCGTGGAGAAGAGTAGTTTATCTCCCCATATCCTAGGTTGCTTGTTGACGGATCCTTCCTTGGGTGTATATACTCTGAAGTCGGAGGTCTTTAGGTCGTATATGAAGATCTCGATTGCTCTAGGGTCTCCCCTAAGTATTCCATTACCTACTATTCTATTACCGCCTATATCGGTGACAAAAAGTAGTAGTCCCGTTTCATAGACTTTTTCTACACTACCCGTGGGCTTAAGAGTCCACAGCTCCATGGCCTTCTCGGATGCCGTACTGATTGCTATCAGCTCTCCATCGAAGTCTATACCTGAGATCCTTCTAGGTTCTATATTCTCGAATCTGAATTCTTCTCTACTCCGAAGATCAATATGAAATACTTGATGTAACTCTCTACCTTTACTTACGTCTCTAGTGTATACTATTAATGGCGATGTTGGTCTTACAGAAGCGGTAGCATATACCCCTTCCTTAGTCAACCTAGTTGTCTTCTCAGTCCTAAGATCTAGTTCCCAGAGATCCCTTACTCCCTCTACATTAGAACTATATATCAGTCTCCCTTGAGTATAACCTATAACTCCATAGAGAGGAGTCTTAACTATAAGTTCTATTCTTTTCAGTTTTTCTGATACGCTTTCCATGATAGAGTTCTTACGAGTACAATATTTAAGATTAACTTACTCTTTGTGATACCACCCAGAGTTGCTCTCTAAGAATTCTTCAATTGATCTTTAGCCCTCATCACTAGTGATCTCCCTATTCTAAATCGTGTTAAGATGGGTAGAATTAGTGTAAAATCTCTAGTCTCAGGTAACTAGGATAGTTTCACGTGGATAGCTTCATACAGGTCTATTCTCTTAATTCTAAGCCTCACCTTATCTTCATTTGAGGAATACTTCACTAATATATACTTTCAAGACTAAAACTTCTTCACTGATAGTTTTCATATTACTATGTTAAATGTTTAAACTCAGTAATTCCAGAGTCTATGGAGTTTAAATGAAGAGAGATGGTGAACCTTCAATGAACGATCTATAATTCAAGCTATAGTGATAATCTAGGAAGTAGAATAGGGAGTGACAGGTTAAGTATCCTAAGGGATAAAGTAGAAATATGTTTGAACGAAATTTGATAAGGGGGGAGATGATAAAACTTGCCCCCAATTGAGCTAGGCTATGAAATGATTACCGCATATTGATCCCCCCACTCTCAACTCTTCTCCTCATCTATTCTAGATCGCCTATCCTAGATCAGCTTCCTGTTAAAATTCGAGGAGAATACTGAAGGGACTATGCCTTAGAGAGAACCTTTCACCTTTAAACCTATAAACGAATTTTTAAAGAGAGTACAAGATAGAGACTATAGAAACTACATGCACAGAACAGCTAAGGAGAGGATAGAATATATGTCACATTGCTGGTAATGAACTGGAAGAAAAGCTTATATCCTTCGTTATTAATTTTAGCACATGGGGCTACCTAAGCTCAAATTTATCACTTGGAACACTTTCTTTCGAGACATATTAGACTTGTGTAGGATCATAATCGACAAAGGATACCCTGCTGATACCATAGTAGCTATCTCAAGAGGGGGGTTGGTAGTATCCCGTATAGTATCGGATATAATGAATATCTCTGATATCATGGTCGTCGCTGTGAAGGCATATGAGGATATCGCTAAACCTAGAAAAGATGTAGTAATAGTATCCGGCCTTAATGGAGACATAGAGGGTAGACGGGTACTCCTCGTAGATGATATTGTGGATACAGGAAGTACTCTGGAAGTGACATTAAAGTACTTAAAGGAACAGGGCCCTTTAACTATAAAATCTGCTACTCCGTACGTAAAGCCCTGGGCCAAGATAAAACCAGATTACTACGTTAAGGAAGTAGAAGAGTGGATAGTCTTTCCATATGAGGTTGGAGAGACTATAAGGAGTCTAGAACGACTATTCAATAAATCTGGAAATATAGATCAATTACTGACATCGTTAGGACTAGAGAGAGAAGTTATAGAGTATTTTAGAGAGTTAAGATGTATTAGAAAATAGAGTTTGTATCCTTTTAAGGTAAAAGCTCATCCTCCTCTAATTCCCCAGCTTTAAAGAGAGAAGGAGAGGAAGATTACTACCATATCAAAAAGGGAAGATGGAGATTGGGAGTTCATAGTATATGTGGGTAGTTTTATCCATGTCTATCAGATATCTTTAAATTAGGCATTTTGAGAATATGTATCAAGGTGAAGCTGTGGATATAGCGTTCTTCGTATGGGAATACCCTCCTAGACTCGTTGGAGGTTTAGGAACGTATGCACAGTACATTACTAGAGAACTAGTCAAGATGGGGCATACTATAACCGTCTTAACACTAAACCCAGGAAATCTCAAGACAAGAGAGCTAATAGCTGGGGTAGAAATACATAGACCACTACTGGTAGATGTCTCTAGAATACTCCCCGATGTAGTTGCTGAGGACATACGGAGATGGGGGCCAGGACTAAATTTCTTTGCTAAAATATTCCTGTATAATGTATTATCAGCATCAAAACTTGTCAATGATCTGATTAGACGAGAGAGCAGAAAATTCGATATACTATCTGTTCATGATTGGTTATCGATAATAGGTGGAATTATTGTTAAGTCGGAACTCGGAATACCTATGGCCTTTCACATACACTCTACCGAGCAAGGTAGAACCTTAGGTGATGGATCTAAGACTATAATAGAGCTTGAGAGAAAGGGAGGAGAGGATGCTAACATAATAGTAACAGTCTCTAATGCTATGAAGGAGGAACTGACTATACTAGGCTATCCTACAGAGAAAATTAGAGTAGTGTGGAATGGAGTAGATCCCGAGAAGTACAATCCCCATAGAATACCCGAGGAAACCTGTGAGAAGATTAGAGACTACTATGGAATAGGGTATGATGAATTCATGGTACTTTACATAGGGAGATTAGCTCCAGTTAAAGGAGTGGATAAACTGATAATGGCAATGCCTCACGTACTAAAGAAACATCCAAACACAAAGCTCGTGATACTAGGAAAGGGCGAACTTGAACAACACGTGAAGGATCTAGTCAACAGCTTAAAACTTGAAGATAAGGTGAAACTGAGATTTGAGTTTGTAAGCGAGGAGGAAAGGATAGAGCATTACGCAGCCTGCGATGTAGCCGTCTTTCCAAGCTTATACGAACCTTTCGGTATAGTAGCTCTCGAAGCCATGTCTATGGAAAAACCACTAGTAGTAGGGGCTAAGGGTGTAAGTGGTTTTAGGGAAATAGTTATTCCAAGTGGACCTAGGCAGTGTGGAATACATGTCAATCCCTACGATGCCGCGGATATAGCATGGGGAATAAACTGTATTCTAGACGACCCTCAACGGGGTGAGTGGATGGGGAGAAATGGGAGAAAGAGAGTTTTAGAGGAATTTACTTGGACTAGAGCTGCTGAAAGAACTATAAGAGTCTACGAAGAAGCACTTTCCTAGGAGAGATTAAATGGGAATAGAGATAAGAAGAGATCCAATAAACCCTAGGATAATCTCGATAATATCACCCAAACGTGCATGGAGACCCAAACAGTATAAGTTGGCGAGAGTTGAAGTTGAGAGAAAATCATGCCCCTTCTGCCCCGGTAACGAATTCATGACACCACCCTCTACTTTACTGATGAGAAAGCTGAATGGAAAAGTAGTTTTAGAAAGAGACAAGGATGGATATAGGCCAAGCGACTGGATTGTGAGAATAGTTCCTAACAAATATCCAATAGTTTCTCCGAAACAATCCGGAGAAAATTATGGTTACCATGAGGTAATTATTGAAGCTCGAGAACATAATTTGAGAATAGAAGACATTGATTTAGAGCATCTAATATTAGTATTTAAAGCGACGTTTAAAAGAGTTATTGAAATAATAGAGGATGAAAGAATAAAACACGTGTTATGGTTTAGAAATGAGGGGATTCTGGGTGGGGCTTCTATAGCACATCCTCATTCTCAGCTTATAGCTCTCAGCTTTATACCTCCATCGATAGAGGAGGAGTTAGAATACTTTAGAAAGAGTTCAGAGTGTCTCTATTGTAGGCCTGAAGCCTTCTACGGGAGCAGGAGACTAGTACACGAAAATGACCACTTTATTGCTATGACTTCATATGCTCCTAGAGTGCCCTTTGAATTGAAGATAATCCCCAAAACTCATAGCCCTAATCCTTGGAATATGGATGAACGGTTGCTAGGTAAGTTCTGTGAAATGCTTAAGATAGTGCTCAAATCATTACTTTACTCAGTAAAAGTAGAAGACTACAATATGTGGATACACGCGGTTCTAGATAAAATAGATGAAGACTTTCACTGGCATCTAGAGATTTTACCTTTAACCTCTACATGGGCAGGAGTTGAGAAAGGATTAAACGTTTATGTAGTTTCCATATCTCCAGAGGAGGCCGCAGAAATCCTCAGGAAGACTTTACACTCTTTAGTATCCTCTTAAGCTTTCGTACCAGAAGTTTAACTTCGGAGATTTCTCTAATTTTATCTATTTCATGAGATAGCTCTGGCCATAGAAGGGTAGTAGAGATCCAATTTTGAATATCTCCTCTCCTAATATGATATACTATACTCTCAGGAGGGACCACTTCAAGTAATTCTAGAAATTCTGATAAACTCCTAGCCCTATACCCAGTGTACACATCTTCAGTAAGGTAGAAGTGAAATGCCATTCCGGATGGTAACTTTATCCTCCATGCATACTTATAGACTTTCTCCCTATACTCCATTAGTGTAAAATGGACAAGGAGAGTAAGTGTCTCTATATACACTTCAAAGGCTTCGAAGGGATTAGTGTATGGACTAAAGTATGAGTGAACCTCTCCAGGACCCCCCGTCTTTGTCGACATGTAGTGATAATGATCGCTAATACCGAGAAGTCTCCAATACTTTAAGTACTCACCACCAATAGCCTTCACATATGGTTCTATCCATGTGTATATTTCAAAACATCTTCTCTGCATAATGTTACCAAGCCAGGCCGAGGTATCCTTCTCGACATCAGCCCAGCTGATAGTATGCCAAGGTGGAATATCATAGATATCCTTGACCTCATGCTCCAATGCAGCAGTACTAACCTTCAGCATCTCAACTCCTATCTCCACACACCTACGCACAAGCCACTTTAGAAATTCCTGAATTCCAGATTCAGGCCAGTGATGCTCACCAAAGGTCTCGTAATCCATAGCTATGAGGATGACATCTCCAGGAGTGCTCTTCAGCCATAGGGAGTACTTATCAGCAGTTAGTGGGTATTGATTCCATGATACATCCGAGAATCTAAAACCTATATCATCGCTAAGTCTATAGTTTCTAAGGAGAAGTCTAAGATCACAGCCATAAGCTCTATAGACATAGTTCGGCGACCTAGTACCTAATACCCTATCCACTCCCTCTGTCAGCATGACCCTAAAACCGAGTCTATAAACGGATAAGGCTAGGTTATTGTTATAGAGAAACTCTGTGTTCTCTATTGAGATAGCTTTCTGGTTGAAAAGATCCTCTATTAATCCCCTATGTAATGCTATCTGTTCTTGAAATTCCTCTAGTCCGTTAGGATGGAGTGACGCCAGACTATGGTAGTAAGTCTGGCATACGAACTCTACACACCCTGTTGCACTTATTTCATTAAACAGTTGAAGTACTTCGGGAGAGTACTTTCTTGCCTGTTCTATCCATACACCACTAATACTCAAAGATAATCTACACTTATGATCTAGCTCTTCGATAAGGTCTAGTAGTATTCTTGTAGTTGGAATATAGCACTTCTTAGCCACTCTGAGGAATATTTTTCTATCTCTTTCACTATCGAAAAGGGATTTCATTACTTCAGTGAGGTTTAAACGTCCTTCTAGATAATTTCTAAGTAGATTCAGGGGAAACCTTCTTTTCAATCTATAGGGTTGATGTATCTCAAACATCAGTGCTAAATTCTTGACCATATTCCTACTCAGACCTAGAAATAAATAGCTTTTTCTAAAGGTCTTAGTATAAAAAGGAGAAATTTTAATACTCTATGACAACATGTCTATAGGGTGGTTATTTGAAGGACTATGAGTTCTGGTATAATGAGGCTAGGGAGATTAGACGTAGAGAAGCAGATTGGGAATTCATAGAAAAACAACCAGAACCCATAAGAACAGCACTAAAACTACTAGTGGAGATAGGAGATCTATGGGTAGCAGCTAAGGTAGCTGGTATGAAATTAGATGAATTCAATGAACTGAGGTTAAAAGCAAATATTCCTATAGTTATCTAAGATGAGAGAGATTAAGACTTCTATTTAACAAAATCTAAGAGTAATAAATTAAGATAAAAATAGGAGTATACTTGATGGCCCTTTGGTGCTCTTCTTCCTTTAGGTACTCTTTTTCTCTAGGGTAGCCCTCTTCTTTCAGGAGGCCCTCCACCCTTACTCCTCACTTTTATATCGATCATTTTTTCTACTTCTATTTTAGAATTGCATAGTATCTGAACCTTGATTGTCCAAGTTCCTTCTTCTTCAGGAGCTTTAAGTTTAGTTGATATATCCTTATGACCTCCAGCTGCTATGGTCACTGTAGTTGTGAATATTACTACATCTCTGTTAATATCGATCACATTAACCGTGATATCCGTATCTATGCCTCCTTCGTTCACTACGATTAAGCTTAGGTATACAGTTTCACCTACCATTACACTCCTGGGATAACATACTAGCTTCCTCAGTCCGATTACCGCGCCGCTGACTTCTCTTCCCCGAACTTCGATCTTAAGCGGTATTCTTAGGACCACTGTATTATTATAAGTTATTACCATCGTTAACCATAACCTAGTCTGTTCACCTGGTGCTATTAGGTCAAACTTGAAGATTGCTAAAGCTCCTGCACTTATACTCTTAGTCTCTTCAGTTAGTATATTTCCTTCACTATTTTGAATGGATATAGTGATGTCTAAATCTACATCCAATTCGTTTTTAAGCTCTATTGTAATCTCTATCTCTTCTCCTGGTTTAACGTGCTTAGGATAGTCTATTCTGATGATTTCAAAGGGAAGATCGAGAATTAGGCCCCTCTTTAGCTCTCTTATGAGGTTTCTAATCATAAATGGTTTATTCAGTTCTTGTATCATCTTGTAAACACAGTTCAGATGGCTTATTACCCACTTCATGTGCTCTATAGTCTTGTTTATGGCGATTATGGCTTTTTCACTAGCATTAACACTTTTCAAATGTTCCGTTACATTTCTCAATCTCTCTATATTCAGTGATATCCTCTCTATGGCATTAAGTATCCCCTGACCAGCTTTCTCCACATCCTCTTCATCAAGATCAGCCTTACTCTTATTAACTATCTCTTCTATTACCAGCCTTAACTTTTCAGGAAGCTTTGCTCTTGCATGCTCTCTTAGTTTTATACTGACATTAGCTATTCTCAGACCTATGCCTGGCTCTCCCGACTCTATAGCATCTTTGATCTCCTCTATTAGTGGTATTACGAAAGTCGCATTACTCTTCTCAGCCAATACCTCTAGGGCCTTTACTAATCTCCTTTGAGTAGTTTGTCTCCCCTTTGCTATCTCCTTCTCCACTTCCTCCTCAAATTCCTCTATATATTCCTCATCCACTTCACTTAGTACCTTTTCCTGAAGTTTCTCAATAGTGCCCAGTACTTCAGTACAGATATCTATAGCCTTTTCCCACTCACCTTTCTCGATAAGCTTCCTAGCTTCTTCTATCTTAGCCCTTAATTCCTCTATTTCAGTACTAAGGTCTAAACCAGTATTGTTTACTAGTTCTTCTAGGTAAGATAGAGCCCTCTCGGATATTTTAACTAAGTTTTCAGCCTTTTTACGCAATTTTTGGTTTTGAGGGATGCACGGGGATTCTACTAATAAGGTTGATAGGAATAGTAGTACTACTACTATCACCACCACTGTTACTAGTTTTGCTTTCACCCTCTATCACCGTATATTAGTAGCAAGCATTATCAATTAAGGATCTCGCAGAAACATTATCGAAACAGCTACGGAATAGTATGCTGATATATTTTCATCTAGTTTAATGTTATAAATGTTATTTTAAAGGTAATACTTATGTTATGTATTCTATATTTTATGAATTAATAGATAATATTAGTGCTACTCTTTGTTACAACACTTAACTATCCTATAAGCTTTTCGACGATACCACCATATCTATTATAGATTTTCCTGAGTAATGATTCCATCTTGAGTACATTAGCTATTTCTACAATTTCATGCCTAGTTAAGATCCCTAGCTTGAGGTATAGTAGGTAGGTTAGTGAGAGTGAGATTAAACCCATCCACCACTGTAACCTAAATAACCATGATACGAGACCGATAGCTATTGGTAGTCCTAATATCTTTCCTACTACACTCCATTCTATTCTAAAGTTCACTCTCCTAGCTACTAGTAGAGCAGCACACATGCCTACAAAACTCCCTATGGTAGAGCTTATGGCTGTACCTAATCCTCCAGCTTTGAGTACTAGTGGATAGTATAATACTACTCTAGGAATATTAGCAGCTAGGCCTATCATAAGGACAAGAGAGTAATGTCCATAGGCGTACACTAGATTTCCTACTGCACCTACTATAGTATTTGGGACTACCGCAAGGAGTAAAGTAGAGAGAATAGGAGAGGCGACAGTATACTCACTACCTAGTAATGAAAGTACAAATTGAGGATATATAAGGGCAAATACTGAAGGAGGGAGTACTAGGGTGAGACATAGTTTAAGCACTCTAAAACATGCACGCTTCCTACCATTCTGTAGACTAGATAGAAAGGGAAGGAGAAGAGATATAGTACTCATTGAGACCATGGTAATAGCTCCTGCTATAGCAGATGCTATATAGTAGAGACCCGTCTCTGTGGCACTAGTGTATGCGAAGACCATAAGAACCCCTAGCTGATAGCCTATCAGAGTTATAGTCGTGGGTAACCATGTGACGATACCAGCTTTCAACACATCATTAATAGCCGATAGCGATACTACAGGTCTTAGAGATACGTTCTTCAAAGAGAACAACATACCTACTACTAAGTTCACTAGACTAGGACAGAGATAACCTATTGTCGCCCCTACCCATCCCCATCCCATGAAGACTAGGGTTAGTCCAGTACCTATCTTAAGAATCCCACCTATAAGCGACATAGCGAATATCAACTCTGTTCTCAATAGAGATCGGATTAGCGATAGAGGAATCAGATTAGTATATGTTAGTGTTAGAATTGCACTAAATATCAGCATGAAAGGAGATAGGTTTATGATACTATAACCATGGAGACCCATTATTAGGAGGAGTATACTAGTTGTAGCGAAGACCAGGAATATTAGTATGAAAGAACTCCAGAAGTACGTTCTTAGTTTATTTTCATCACCCATACCTAGAGCTTTACCTAAATATCTCTGAACTCCTATATTTACTCCGAAACTGAGGATCCCTGTTAGGAGTATTGATAACCCTGCAATAGCACTTACTATTCCCACAATTTCGGGGCCTGCTATTGAGGATATTATTAGCCAGTAAAAGTAGCCCGTAAGATTATTCACCATACTAGCTGCATACATCCATACACCTCCACGGAGTACTCTACTAATACTCAGCTATACCACCTATCCCTTCAATTCTAGTAACTGCGAGAAATAAGTTTAATCGCTTCATTTGGTTAACCATGTAATCTTTCATTATCCATATTTACTCCCTAGACTCAACTATGAAAGTCTATTATTTCCTCTTAACTTCTTTCATTAAGTATGGTCTATAAAAGCTATAAATTTAGGCTTCTGATGTTCTTAGCGATTAGAAGATGAAATTACGTTCTTAGACGAATTATCACTACACCAAAATTATGAGTAAGAAGACTTTTAAATTACGAATATATAAGAGGACAGGAGGTTACTGCATGAAGTTAAGGATATTTGCTAGGAAGCGAGAACATAGAGCTAAATTCTTACCTACGCCCGCTTTACTTATGGATAGAATAATAAATTTAGCTGAATTGAACGGAAGTAAGGTGTTCTGTGACTTAGGCTCTGGAGATGGTAGAATGTTAGTGGCTGCGGCCAGCAGGGGCGCATATGCAGTAGGTATAGAGATAGATAAAGGGCTTATAAAAAAGGCTAAAGAGAGAGTGGGAAAGTATAGTGATAGAGTAGATCTAGTGCTTGGAGATATATTCTATAACCCACTGATACGTATGGACGTTGTATACACTTTTCTCGATGAAAAAACCATGGAAAAGCTGAAAGAGTACTTTGAAGAGATAGTGAAGAGGGGTGTTAAGATCATATCCCTAACCTATAAAATTCCTGGAATCAATCCAACCGTTATTCTTGACGCATACGACGAAGAGCAACTAAGACTCCTTCGCCTAATTTTAGGAGATCTAGCAAGAAAACTTAAGGCTTACAAAATTTACATATACACCTCAACCTCCCGTCCCTAGCCTTTTTCGATAGTTAAAGCTTACTCTCCTTATAGCTAACAGAGAGGAGTTTAGGCGTTCCTCTGTATACATGCACTAGTGTACCTGTTGCCTTAGCCCTCCAATAGCTCTTCCAACACCCACAATTAATTATTCTCCTATAAGTATCGAGACCAGCTATATGAGTATGCCCCATTATAAGCCATGCTTTCCTCTCTAGACCTAGGAATTTCTTTCCCAGTTCTTCCAGGAATAGTTCTCTCTTAAATAGGACACTAGCTAGTAGGTTCAATAGACCAGCATAAGCCCCATTTCTACATAGGAAGTCTCCGTGAAACGTGTAGAAGTTTACATTATTAGATCGAAAATGAAGGAGTGCTCCTCTTAGTACTATAATCCTCGTACCAGCTATCTCTAAGCATATCTTATCAGTGCTAGGTATCGGATCATGTGAAGAGGAACTCACTAGATAGACTATCTCCTTTGACCATAAGATACTCTTCAAAGTCGTGTACAGCATTTTCTTCAGAGAGTCTTCATCTACTTTTCTATGCTCATTCTCGAAGAGATCACCAGCTATTATAATTGTAGAAGGATCTATTCTAGAGAGAGCAACCAGAAGTTCAGGATGCTCATTAAGTGACTCTTTCAGATGTAGATCAGAAAGTATTACTACACTCTCCCGATTACCGAGATCTAGAATAGTGGGTGATCTACGTCCTAATATGTTGTAAAACTGCCAACTATTCCATAGTACTATTAGCATTAAGATTATTACTAATCCAAGACTTATCACACCAGTATTAAGGCTTAGAATTTAAATACTGTTTTCTAACTTGTGTTCACTCTGGGTTTATGGATATTGAGCCTTACGATTCCTCTTCACGTTAGATATCGATAGATTCGCTCGATTTTTCACGGCTCAACTAGGAGATCTATATCAAGCTCTTCATTAAACTATGAATGCCCGTACTCCTTCGTCACTCCCATAGAAGGAAAATCCATTAAGTTTAGAGGTGTATAAGTGCCTCTGAAATTTCCGTTCTCTAAAGGTCCTTTAATGAGAGTGGAGAAGTTCTGTACTACAAAAGCTGTAAGACCTGTTATATATTTACTAGTTTAAAATCTATCGATACCTATCAGTACCTATGAAAGGTGAGGCTGTTCCATAGGCGATGTATGAATAATATAAATATACATGTGCATTAAGATGCTTGATGTTAAGAGAAGGATTTGTGATGAGTAGGAAGGTTCGTGAAATGGAGTATGCTATTAGAGAGTTCATGACATTAGCGAGAATGTTCGAGTATAGAGGAGAAAGAGTTATCTACCTAAATATAGGAGATCCCTTAAAATACGATTTTGAAACACCGGAGCACATCAGGAAGGCTCTCTATAAAGCTGTGGAGGAAGGATACAACTACTACTCTCCGTCAGAGGGTATTAGAGAGCTTAGAGAAGCTATAGCCGAGAAGGAGAGGAAAATTAATGGGGTGGATATCGAAGCAGAAGATGTAATAGTGACTCAAGGAGTTTCGGAAGGAATACGCTTTATTTCAGCTGCTCTACTCAATCCAGGAGATGAAGTACTAGTGCCGGATCCGTGTTATCCCCAATACCTCTTATATCCTAGACTTTACGATGCTCGAACTGTAGCCTATAACTGCTTAGAGGAGGAGGGATGGATACCTGACATCGATGATATGCGTAGAAAGATCTCTGATAGTACAAAGTTTATTGTAGTGATCAACCCCAATAACCCCACAGGAGCACTTTACGATGAAAAGCGTTTAAGAGAAGTCCTAGACCTAGCTGCTGAAGTAGGTATACCAGTGGTATCGGATGAGATATACGATGGTATAGTACTTGAAGGAGAGTTCAAGAGCATGGCCGCTCTTGCTAAGGATACTATAGTAATAGGGTTAAATGGATTTTCGAAGACCTACCTAATGACTGGATGGAGAATAGGATATCTCTATGTGAAGGATAATCTAGGAGATTTTAAGTCACAATTTATGGATTTAGTAATAAAAATGGCCAGATGTAGATTGTCGGCGAGCACACCAATACAAATAGCTGCTATTGAAGCTCTTAGAGGGGGGAGAGATCATCTAAAGAATGTTATAGAGAAACTTAAGAGAAGGAGAGATATAGCTCTGAAGAGACTAGAGGAGATGGGAGCATTTATCGTGACGAAACCAAAAGGGGCATTTTACGTATTCCCCCGTATAATAGGTAGTCTAGAGTTAAGTGATGATAGAGAGTTTGTAGAGAAGTTAGTAAGGGAGGAAAAAGTACTGGTAGTGCACGGATCTGGATTCGGTATGCTCGGAAAGAGGCATATTAGAATAGTAACACTCCCTCCAGAAGAAGTCCTTAATGAGGCATTCGATAGGATTGATAGGTTCATTAAGAGACACTCTATAACAGCTAGATAAGTACGACCAGGTTTTCTACTTCTTCAATACTGAAATCAGGGGGTATTTTAGCATATCCAGCGACTCTATTAAAGTATGGAAAGCCTTTTCTAGAGAATAAGGTAATTACCCTATTTTCATGATTGATCTTATACCCCTCACATGGCTCATGACCCCTGATAACTAGTTTCAATTGATTGATTTTAAGGAATCTTCTTGTGATGTTAATACCAAAGAGGTATCCTGCTCCACGTGGAGATAAAGTGTATTCATCAACTTCATCAGAAGGATCATTCCATAGGAGCTCCTCTAGAGTTGAAGGATCGGGTTCCTCTAGTATTTTAAGCTTAGGGGCGCTTATGGGAATACCTCCATGTACTAGAAATATCCCAGAATCAGTAACAGCAGTAAGAGGAAGCCGTTGAAACATCTCCATGAGCCTCTCGTATATTAAACTCCCCTTATATCCATATTTACTAGTAGCCCTATATGGGAGGTCATGAGGATATGGTATAAGATTATAAGGAGGTTCGTGATTTCCTCTTAATAATAGGATGTTATTGGGATACTCTACTTTTAATTTCATGAGTAGATAAAGACACTCTAGGGGTTTATCTCCTCTATCAACATAATCTCCAAGAAACACCATAATACCCTTACCTGCAGCAATTCTATCTAGTTCTTTATCAAGTATATCCACTAATGTATCGAAATCACCATGTATGTCTCCTACAACTATTAAATGACTAGCGTGTTCTATACGGACTAGCTTACTCTTTTCGAGAGCCTTCTCAAAATTCTCTAGGATTTCTATCATATCATCAGCAGTATGTTCTATAGCCTCTTCCTTCACATCTTGAAACCACATCTCTATTCTCAACGTGGTTATAGAATATAAATCTTATAAATCTCAAGGAATTGAGCTCCTAAGTGCAATTTAAGGTCTGTTGTCATTTCCTGAGGACTCTTCATATGAATTATAGAAGAGTAAGACGTATCCTATAATTACTACTAATGATAATGCTATAGGTATGTCAAATCTATCTATAAAGGTTTCAACGAGGTACCAGTTCTCCCCAAGTTTTACGCCGAGATATATTAATGTGTAATTCCATAAGACCGAGCCTATCACTGTAAGGATAATGAATATAGAGAGCTGCATTTTCCCAATACCCGCAGGAATAGAGACAACAGTTCTAGCTCCGGGTACGAATCTACTAACTAGTACAGTAACCTTTCCATACTTTCTAAACCATCTCTCAACAGTGTTTAATGTCTTTTCCTCTAACATCAAGAATCGCCCGTACTTCTTTATTAGCTCACGTCCTAACTTCAGACCAGCTACATATGCAATGAGCGAACCTAGTAGACTTCCAAGAGTACTAGAGGCTAATGTTATCCACATATCGAACTTGCTAGTACTGACTAGGAATCCTGAGAAAGCCAAAACTATCTCACTGGGAATAGGAATACAAGCGCCATCTAGAACCATTAATAGAGCTATAACTACATATCCACCAGAAGTTATGTAGTCTATCACTATGTCAGTTAGATATAACATTAGACCAGAGGAGGGAGGTTCATCTAGAAAGAGAAAAACAGTGGTTATTATGGAAATCGATATAGTACTCAACAGTACATAGGTACTCCTCCCTATAGGAGGCATCAGTCTGAAAGTCTCTCTTTTGATCCTGATTAAGTTCTTCATCTAACATTAGGTAAGGAATAATGATTTAAATTTTATGTGAGGGATATATTAGCTTCAGAATTATCGTGGGAAAATAAGTATCCTATATATTATAAAGAGTACTAGAGATGTAGTATAGTAGATTTTTGAATACATTAGCCCTTCCCTCTATAGTATAGAGGTAATTAAGACCACTAGGTCTTGGATTAACATCTATTAGAATTGGAGTTATCTCTCCATCGTGGTACTCTAATACTATATCTATACCCATAAATTTGAGCATATCTTCTTCATTTAAACCATGGTTAATACCTATTCCAATTCTACTACATACTCTCTCTAGTATATCGGTAAGTTCTCTCTTATCAAGGGGAATTCTCGTATTGCCAGTGGAATTAGTATGGTATAGATTTCTTATAGTCTCCTGTAATGATATGGGTCTACCACTATATCTCATCGAGGTTATAGGATAATCGGATACCATGGCATATCCTGATTCTATTACGAAATCTCTGCCATTCCATGAGATTACCACTCTGAGGGATAGATATTTATTCTTGTATCTAACGTTTCCTCTAAATTTTTCAATTAAAATATCATCATAGTACTTAAGTGATCTTATATACTGTATTACAGTACTATTTTCGTTAAGGTGATAAGGATCTACCTCAAATACTTTAACACCTATTCCCTCTGTTCCATGATCTGGTTTGACCACTATCATTTCGCTTTTACTTAAGAATTCTCTGAGACTATTGATTATTTCCCTAGTGCTAGCTCCTCTCTCTACTGCTACATACTCAGGCATGATAACGCCTTTACTATAATTCTTCATGAGTTCATGAGTTGATAGCTTACTCTCAACTCTTGCCACAGCTCTATAGGGGTTTATTTGGAGTATCTTAAGATCCTTGAGGCACGTTGATAATCTATAGTGTAAGCTTCGCTCACATGCAGGGTCTAAGTATAGGACTAAGCATGAATCTACTCCTATAGGTTCTTTTAGGCTTAGTTCTTCTATCGTACCGTCTGTGTTAACTATGATTATCCTGTTGGTAGATAGTTCACCTTCAACTATGGATAACCAACCCAGCTTTATGGCTATGAGATTTATCTTCACAGGATTTACCATATTGTGCTCATGGACGTCACAGTACATATCCCATAGGCTGTTTAAAAAGGACTCATTTGGCTCTGAAAAGAGAATTGCTAAGTTTACTTTACCTTTCAATTTCTCTCGGATCTCTTCTGAGCTAACCGATGAAGTTCGTAGTCCTAGGTAGGCTTTAGGTAGCATTACTTTACTATACTTAGCTAATATCATTGAAGCAACTGTTTTTGGAAACTTTGAGGAGAATAGGAATGGAAATAGTATATCGTCATTAAGGGAGTGTACTACGTTAATGTAGAATATAAATCTCTTTCTACGGGATATATCCTCTAGTACTCGTGTGTCCACTACGTAACCACTCTCTTTAAACACATAATCAGAGAAAGTGTAGAGAAAGTGTTTCCCATCTACTAAACCTTTACCACTAGTCTTAACGTTCCCTTTCTCTAGACTGTATAGCAACTCTTCAAAACCCCCTTGAACAGCTAGATCTAGCTCATAAATGTGGGGTTTTAGTAATTCTACTAGATCACTAAAAGTACTACTGTTTGGAATGGTACGTAATATCATCATTGATAGGCAAGTAGGCGAATGTTCTAAGGCCTTTGATATATCTATGGAGTTAAGCAATTCAATGAGTTCTCTGTAGGTTCCATATCCAAGTAGAAGTCGCCTTATAGTATCCAAACTCTTCAGATCTGAGTAGTTCTTATAGTATATCGAGTCTACTATTGAGTTAAAATTACCTCTATGAAGTATGTACTTCACGACTTCCTTTACTTCTCCACTGATCTCCTTGATCTTTGTGTTTAAGATCAATCTTGTTGGTATACTATCTGCTGAGAATACTATTTTCTCGTAAGTTCTCCATACTGCTTCTAGATGATTTAGATAGTTCAGCACTTCATTCTCTAGTTTTCTCCTCCACATGGAGTACAGGTTTAAAATTCTGTCTACTAAGTCGTCTATGCTACAAATACGAGAGACTATATTTGATCTCACTACTTATCCCATAATGTTTAATTTTGTAGGTTTTTCTTCTTTATTGACCATCTCCTAAGTGTTCTCAGGTACTTTTCGCCTACTATAGCTAGGTTTATGAGAATTGGGTCTACTGACTCTCCAGCTCTATTTCTCTTCTCTAGCTCTCTCTCATATTGATAGAAGAGTCCCATACCGATATTCTCCTCTATGGGAACTACCTGCCATTTCACTATTCTACCACTTTCATCGTACAGAGGCTTTAACATTAGATCAGATAGATTTGTCATGGGAATGGTGTAGGGATATCCAGCTAAACTACTCCTTATCGCTATCCCCTCCTTTCTAGCGAAGATGGGCGCATATAACTCTAACATCTTCATCGTAGCTTTAGAAATTCTCTCCATTTCATCAAAGATATAATGGTACTCTGGCTTCAGCATATTTCTCTCGAATAAGAAGAGTTGCCCTCCTCTACCATAGTTCGCTATAGTCTTTACATGTACTAGCATTATCCAACCTACTATTTTAGGTTCTCCATAGGGTAATTGGGTAACATAGTTTCTGAAGTTCCAGTAGAGAGGAGTGGTATCTCCTATTGTTATACCTAGGGATTTAAACCTCTGCTCTATAATCTTTAATGCCTCTTCCGTGAGTATATCCCTAGGTCTAGACTCTATGAACTCCTGTACTACAGCATCATCTCTTGGAAGTATCTCTTTCAGGATGAAGTCTACAGCATAGTCGAAGCTGTAGAATGCTACTTCTCCAAACTCATCTATCAAATCTTCTCTATTCAGACTACCATCTGGTTTACGTAATAGTGCTGTAATCGTACCTCTACCACCGGATTCAGTACTAGTCTTTATAATCACCTTAGGATGTCTTCTGGAGAAGTCTATTAGTACTCTTTCCACAAATCCCCTCCTTTCCTCAGGAGGTAATTCTCTAATACTATCCCTAAGTATATTCACCTGGTCTACGAATGGTATTCTATCCCTAGGGGGGACGAGCCTATTATAGTACTCTATCATATAGGGTAGCTCTGTCTTCTTGTATGTAAGTCTATCGATAATTCTAGACTGGTTTAGAGGAATACCGAGCTTTTCAAGTGTCTGATCTAAGAACCATGGATGTGTAAAGTGGGGGAAAACTGCACAGGCTAATATAGGTTTTCTAAATCTGATGAATACTAATCTCCCTTCCTCTCCTATCTTCTCATACTCTTTACGCAGTTGTGGATCAGTTATCGCTTTAAGTATCTTATTCTTTCCTCCAGCTTTTCTATACTCATCCTCGGTCAAGTACATTAATCCATAGTCTACGTAGGCTACCTCCCTACCGCTTACGGGATCCTTACCTATCCTCATGAAGTTCGTCATTATGATGTTTTTATCTAATCCCTTCCCTCTATGATGATACGGTGCCCGCTTGAGGAAGGCCATCGCTGTAGTATTGCCGAGATTATATAGTATTACTATGTTTACCCTCTTCTCATGCTCAATAGCGTTAGGATCTACATCATCTAATACCTCAGGTATGAAGAATCCATCGTGGTAAAGGGTCGCTAGGTCTCGTAATCTCGCATACCCCAATACGAGTTTAGCAGCTTCTAGGTATCCATCTCTAATAGCTATGGGATCTCTATCTATACCTATAGTAAGGAGTTTTTCTACATCTTCGGGTTCTAAGAGCTTTAGTTCTGTCCTCTTTATGAGGACTTCTCTAATATAGTTATAGAGCCATTCGTGTCTTCTAGCCATTAGTTCAAAGAGCTCTCTACGAGTAAAGACATCATGATATTCTCTATCCTTCGAAAAGCTCGCTCTAGTGTAAAGATAAGGCATGTAGTCGAATATGTGACAGTTCAGAGTTCTATCGAAGAACCTAGCAACAGCAGTCCATACCTCTCTCCATGATACTGTACTCGAGATGAGCTCTATGGCGAGTGCTATATCTACTAGCTCTGCAGCCATGGCTATGAGCTCTAGCTTATCCTTATCACCACTTACCTCGTAAGCTAATTCTGACAGGAAGTCTATTATTTCGCTATGTGATTTTACAGTCACTCCTCCTAACCTTAGAATATTTCTCTCTAAGAAGTCTTCTATATCTTTAGCAGTTGTCTCATCCTTTATTTCTCGTGTAAGCTCTACGATAGCATAGCATACGTGGGCAAGGTACTTTGCTATAGTCTCATCATCTATACTCTCTCTAGGAGTCCCCAGTACTTTCTTAGCTTCATTATACATTTCAACAAATTCCTTCCTCCTAATCAGGTGGGAGTACTTTTCTATTATCAGTGCTCTCCTCTGTCTACTTCTTATAAGCCTTCTCTGTACTGCTTCCCATTCCTCTTTTAATTCTCCCTTTAGAGCCCCTCCTACTACTACTTCAACTTCTCGTTCAACTCTCTTTCTGAGTAGGAAGAGTTCTATTATTCGATCTACCTCTTCCCTACTCAGCTTTCCCTTATACTCTGGATTTCTGTTCTGTTGTTCTGGTACACTAGCTACAGCTTCTTCGAACCTCTCTCTAATTCTATAGACGTAATCTGCAAACTCACTGTAATCCTCGAATTCTAGTACTTTTGACTCAAGTACAAATCTTCCTCCTAGGATCAGGAATGTTCCAAAGTCAAGATCCCTTAGATCGAGTCCACCATATACTCTATTCAGTACCTTCTCCATGATTTCGTATCTCTTGCTCAGTTCCTCAAGTAGTCCCATATCAATACCTATCTCCTGCTTCTTCCTAAGCCTCCTCACTTCATCTAGAATATTCTCATCAATACTCCTCACTATAGTATCCAATATCTCCTGAGCTCTACTATAGTTTCTATCTAGGATGCTTTCAAGTAGCTTCTCTGCTCTATCTCTCTCTTCCTCCATCTCTCTTCTCCAAATTTCGATGATATCATCTGAGATTCCTATGGCCACGTATGTTCCTCCTAATGCTAACCATTCTTTTACTAAGTCTTTATTCAGTACTAGTCCTCTAGCACCAGCTGTACCATCTACTAGTGCTAATGCACTATCTGGATTACCTTTTCTCATTAGAAAGTTCAGTCGTGGTAGATCATAGACCAGTCTTACGAGTTCTGGATGTGGAATTCCTAGACTTAGGACATCTAATCCTTCTACACCTTTTTCCGGATCCTTTTCGATCCCCTTCGTATAGATTATAAGCCAGTGTACTTTTCCCCTAATCTTATTCCATAGTAACCTTGAGATTCCATTTATTCCTCTTAGCTCAGGCCATTTCTCGAAGTCTAATCCATAATCTTTTACTCTATCCTCGAGCTTTTCCGCATCTATACCGTAGTACTCTAAAACATCTCTTATCATCTTAGCTAAGATTATAGGTCTCTCCACTATCCTAATAGCTCTACCCTCATGATCATAGTCTACTATCCACTCTTCTATACGGCTTCCATATAGTTCTATATTACTTCTTATGTCATCTTCACTCATACCCCCTTCGTACAGTACTTCTTTTACAGCTTCAGCTCCTCTTTTTAACGTTATTTCACTATCGAATAGCCACTGGTCGGCATCTATAAGTGGATCTATAACTCTTATCTCAAATGGTACGTCATGGTGATCTAGCCCTTGAGATATTAGCCTTTTCATGAAGTTCCATCTAATTCTCTTTAACCTCTCGTCAGACTTCGTGAGGGCTAAAAATACATCAAATTCTGTAGTCATTCTACTATCCTGAACTCCCGGTTTATATGCTGCCTGTATTCCTACTCTAGCCTCTGATTCACTATGTACTCTTGGGTTTCGCTTCCTTGCGATCTCAAGTGCATGGTATATGTGTGCTGCTGTGAAGTAGGGCATGAAAGTATTGACTATTCTTGAGGGGATGTACCTCTGTTCATATAATTCTTTAGCTACTTCTTTCAGATAGTTGTTCCATTTGTCAGATCCTTCTTTAAACGAGTACATTACGTCTACTATTTTCTCTAAACTCCCGGAGAGTGTACCGATTCTGGATATTTTAGTTAGATACTGTCCTAATCTCTCAAGTACAACTTCCTTCCATTCTGAGATATCCTCGTAGAGAGGTCTAATATCGAGTAGTTCATTAACTAGTTCTAGTATACTCCCATGTAAATGCTCTGGAACACCCAGTTTACTTAGGATATCCCTCCTTTTTAGACTGAGTACATAACTAACGAATAGTCCATCCTTAGGTATACAGAAGCCTCCATAACCCCTACCTGGCCATAGTATGAGGTGTGTGGGTCTCATGTTTATATAAGAGATCATAGAGTATGCATTTGCACCCATGGCCTCAGCTGTTAATGCTAGTATATTAGCGAAGGCGTAATTATCATCTCTAAATGCGTTTTCTAGGGTTTTTTGACCCTCTGCACATGCTGGATTTGGAAGTATATACGCACCTTCCGGAGAGATATTGATGAGATCGTAGAGCTCCTTAGTAACCTTACCAGCTTCCATGCCGAAGGGACCTATAGGTTGTCCTTGCTCTATTACAGATGCTATCTCTTCAGGCCCTAGATCTACTCTACTTGGAGTATACGCTAAATTATACTTCTTCTGAGGTCCTGTAGCTTCGTATCTAAACTTCATAAGTTCACTACTAAGTCCATGTTTAGCAATAACTTCCTTACGAGCTGTCGATTCTGCTAAATCCAAATGATCTCTGATATACCTCCTTGCTAGTTCTATTAGCTTTACTTCCCCACCTCCTTTTACAGGTTTGAGAGATGTGGGATCTATTGTGAACTCTTTAAGAACGTTCTCTCTAGCCTTTATTAGTCTCCTCTCTCTCGATATCTCGGACTTCTGCTCTAGTCTCTCCAGCTCTCTCTTCACATACTCCTCTAGCCCATACTCTTCAACTATGGCTACTTTCCCTACTTCTATAGCAAGCTCTGGATCCTTGCGTAGTAGGTTGAAAATAGCCCTTTCTCTAGACTTAGTTCTTTTGGTCTCTAGTTCAAGTGCTTGTTCTAGGTGTAGTTCTCTAATTACTCTCTCGGCGTAATTGATTATTCTCTCTTGATACTCAGCTACCAGCCTATTGACCTCATCTTCTAGTCCGTATGCCCTTATCAGATTGAAGTTGGCCATTTCTTCTTCTAACCAGTACCTTATCAGATTGGTCATGTTGTAACCCTGTGTGGTGACTATGTTGAGAGTGGGTAATCTTCTACCCTCTCTGAGCGCCCTCTCTATGTTAAGCGCCCAATGAGGAGCCATTCTCCTTATTGCTACTTCTAATCCTTCATAATCTATTTCATAGCCACCTTCTGGAAGTTCATAAATGAATAGTGGTAGTGCCTCAATCCAGTAATCTGCATATTCAAGAGCTATTAGACTAGGTGATGTGTAAATATTATGACCTCCCTTAATGATGAGTTCGTCTAGACCATAGGAAGGCCCAGCATATACATTTTCAAGCTCGTTCGCAAGGGCTATTCTTAATGCACCTGTTGGAGAGATCCTCTGACCTAAGATCACGAATACAGCATCTCTTTTCTCAGCCTTTCCTCTCATGTCTATAAACTGGTATAAGAGAGACTTTATCGAATTTATATGAGAGATTATTCTCCTCCTCTCCTCTAGTATCTCCTCTAATGATAGCTCTCCTCGTTCAAGTTTCTTCTTAAGATCCTCATCTATCCTTTTCTCATGTTCACTTAGTGATTTCATTATAAGCTTCTCAAGTCTTACTAGCTGTGCCTCGGGAGCTTCATCTTTAAGACATAGACGTTTTAACATAGATACATAGCTTTGGGGATCATATACATCAAGCTCCTGTACATATCCTAAAATTCTATTCACTAGATTCCTCATATCATTATTAATCTTAACTTTCTTTGCTGCTGCGAGTAGGTATCCTAGTAGTATTGAGGCCCTACTCAACCTCATGAATACGACAAGTTCTCCTCTTTCCCTAGCCTCTTTAATTATGTTAGATAAATTAATTCTCTCCAAACTTTCATTGTAAGTATTCTTAATTACTTCATACATCTCCCGTTGGGATTCTGTTGTATAGACTCTATCACCATGCTTATCTATCAATTCTCTAACTTTCTCTACATCGTATGGATAGTCTCTCCTAACCTGAGAGATTATCCAACTCAACCACTTGCTCCTAGACTTCTCTTCAACACTCTTTTTGAGAAATCTCGAGAAATTATTATAGGTATCTAAGAACCTTGACTCTAATACCTTGTGAAGCTTTTTCCTATGATCCAATCTCAGATTCTCATACAAGTCTATAACCTTCTCTAATGCCTCTTTCTCTTCATTTTTCATTAAATGGTATAACTCATGGATTATACTTAAAAAGTATAACACTTCTAATCCAACGATATCTAGTACATCTATATTCTCTAAGTGGCTTAGATCTACTCTAATACACTCCTCGGTGAAGTCCATTAGGAAAGTATTCTCGTTAAGAGCCTGAATCCTCACTTCCAGACCATCTAGTTTCTCCAAGACTTCCCTAATGGTGTATTGGCCTATGTAATGTGGTAGTATCTCTCTAGATGCCCTGTAGAGGAGATCAGCGAAGTTCTCAGTAAACTCTTTCCACTTCTCATCAAATATGCCTACTGGAATTACTTCCCATCCATCTAATCTGCTTATTCTTAGTAGGTATTCAGCAATAACTTGTCCAATAACTCTCTTAGTCATTCCAGTATAAGGATCAACTATTGTTACGGGAATACAGTTCAAAGACTCTAAGTACTTTACACACATATTCCCTATGAGTATAGTAACTTGAAACTAAAATTAATTTTCTTTAATATAAGTGATTTAAGGTTGGACATGCTGGAGATTACAGAAGTAGACATATCTATGCTCAATATTCGTAGTTGAATAGAAGTTATTAGTATAGAGAGCCACCTTAAGTGCCATATGTAATCATCCTTAAACAGGCAATCAAAAATATTCCTAAACTATCATCAGTAGTATCGTAAGAACAATGGGTCTAGAAGATCCCAGGTATATCAAGTGATTATATAAAATAAGGTTAAAGTATTGCATAACATTTTTATTGAATTAGGTAGAAGCGTAATTAGGTTGAACTATGAGTAGGACACCGAGATCACGGAGGCTTAGGAGGATAGCAGTGAGAACTCCTGGGGGTAGGGTTGTCTATCACTATGAGAAGAGAAAATACGACGTACCCAAGTGTGCCATCTGTAAGAGGCCATTAAATGGATTCCCTAAGATGCGCCCGAAAGATGCTAGAAAGGGACATAGACCACCAGGTAGGATCTATGGAGGGTATATATGTCATAAGTGCTTAAGAGAATCCTTCTGGAGAGTATTCTCCTCCAAAGAATAAGGATCTCTGAGTAGAGACAATTAGTTTATTATAAGTACATTATATAATATAAATAGGAAATAATATGTTGATTCCTCGACACTTGGAAAGGACTATACCCAGTGTCTTTCTTAAGATCACTGGTAGAGAGCCCCTAGGGGTTTTAATAATAGGATCGGCACAAAGACCACAGGACTTCGATGAAGGATCCAGCCTTGTAGATATTGTAGCAGTAGTATCATCAAAATTCAGTCATGCTCAGCACGTTGAGATCAGAAGAGAGCTCGTAGAAACATTAGGATTAGACATAAACCTAATGATACTGACCCCCGATGACCTAATAGAACTAGCAAAATCGAACTACCATCTATCCTATTATATAGCATATGACTCTACTATAGTATATGGACGGGGTAGATTAGAGCGCTTATGTGGTGAACTCAGGAAAATATTAGATCCAACAGGTGCTGTAGAGACCTTCAAAAAGCTATCACTAACACATTTCTCGATAGCTCTAGAGTACTATCTAAGAGGCTACTACATGGATGTGGCAAATCACCTATACAAATCTCTCAAAACCGCGCTAATAGCCTTTTCAGCCTCCAAGGGAGTTTTATCCTTCACTAATAATGCTCTAGTAGAGATTGCATGTAATTACCTCGAGGAAGGAGAAGAAATTGAAGGGACCTTGAAACTGCTGAAGAATGAAAGAAGAAACCCTGTACACTCGAAAAAGAGGAGTAGGATGCTAATAGATAAAGTTTCTCGATTCTTATGTAAACTACTCCAATTAGATATCTCTAATGCTAGAGCATTAGTGGAGGGGTTAAGAGACTTTAAACCACTACAGGTAGCTCTACGCTTAGAAGGAGATAAAGTAAGACTGAATGTGAAAGGGCTTAGTTTAGAAGGTAGGTACGAGAAGAGAGAACTTTAAATACCTAGGATCATTCCTCCCCTTCTTCTATCAGCCTAATCCTACTTCTTCTACGTTTATTATTAACTAAAGCTCTAAGCAAGGATATATATTATAGATTTAAAATGAGCACTAGAGAGCTACTCAGATCCTAGAGATACTAAAGAAGTAGAGCGCTACTTCTTTAGTCCGCTGACAACTTCCCTAGCTATTAACTTCACATCGAGAGAGGACTGTGCATTTGGATAACAGTGGAGAACAGGGGCACCTTTAATATATGCGGATAGCAATTGTCTATCGTAGTGTAGCTTAAACCATTTAAGACCTTCCTCTTCTAGGAACTGTTGCATACTTTCGTATATTCCTCCAGGTAGTCCGTACTTATTGACTACTACCACTTCGGGCTTACCCATAGACTTAATAAGACTATGAAGTCTCTTGAAGTCGAGTAGGCCTAGGCTTGTCGGCTCTGTAACGGCCACTACGAGGTCTGCAGCTTCTAAAGCCATGTATATACCCTTACCTGTTCCAGGAGGAGTATCGATGACTACGATTTTATAGCGTTTCCAGAATTTCCTAGCATGATTTAGGGTTGCCTCCATAACCTCATGGTGCTTACGACTTCCAGGTTTAAGCTCACCAAGCACTAGATCTATATCCTTAGATTTAGCCTCTTTAATCCATCCTACTATAGTACGATCACGATTTATAGCTCCTCGAGGACATACATACATGCACATCGCACATCCTTCACACAGGGTTTCTATTAACATTAGACCTCTATTGGGTATGAGGAAGAGCGCATGTGCTGGGCAGCTCTCTACACACTTACCGCATTTATCACATAGATCTGCATTTATCGAAGGTTTAAATACTCCGATCTCCTCGACAGTTTTAGGCTTAACCCCTAGGAGGGTGTAGGTACATGGATTTTCAACATCTAGATCAATAAGAAGTATGCGTTGACCTGTTAGATTGCTTAGTGCGAAGGCTAAGTTTATCGCTATAACAGTCTTACCTGTACCACCCTTTCCTCCAGTGATAGTGATAACTGTCATTCAATCCACCCCTCTTTGAGTCTATTAAAGCAGTTGATCAAAGCCTTAGAAGCTTTTGAGTTTGGAGAGTACTCTAGTAGAGGTCTAGTAAGCGTATATGCTTTAATAACATTAACATCATAGGGGATGTATCCGAGTATTTCGACTTTTAAAATCCTTTTAATCTTCTCCACGAATCCGGGGTTTAAATTGTACATGTTCACTATAGCCACTTGCTCTACCTCTAAGCTCTCAGCGACCTTCATTAGTCTCAGACAACCCTTTAAAGACTGGGGTGTGGGCTCAGTGACCATTATGAGTATGTCTGACCCCGCTATACTCGATACGACTGGGCATCCTATACCAGGAGCTGCATCCACTACTCTAAACTTTGCGCCTATCTTTGAGCCCATTTCATAGGCTTTCCTCTTAAGCCTATAGACAAGCCTACCACTATTTCCCTTACCAAGTTCAAGATCCCCCGTGACTACTATGATACCATAAGAGGTCTCAGAAGCATATATATCACCTGTTTTATCCTCTTGAAGTCTAATAGCTTTAACGGGACATACAACTGCACATGTTCCCAATCCTTCACACCGTGATCTATCTATGACCGGACCCTCGGGCCCCATCTCTATTGCATTAAATTCACAAGCTTTAACACACTTACCACATTTAAGACATTTCGACCTATCTATGACTGGAATATATGAGCCGTAGAACTCTTCACGGTCTACCTCTTTAATCGAACTACCTAAAGCCATTAAGAGATCAGGAGCTTCAACGTCAGCATCAACTGCAACTACTTTTTCATGTAGTACTCTTTCTAGGTATAGACATAAATTAGATGAAACAAAAGTTTTACCTGTTCCTCCTTTACCGCTGGCTACGACAATTTCCATAGTTAGTATATTAGGTTAAGCCTTTTAAGAGCCTCGATGACAGGCACTCCAGGTGGAACAGTCTCTACCCTAATACCGGCTTGAGAGAGAACCATCATTATATTTGGTCCGAGCCGTGGAGCTAAGACAACTTTTGCTCCTGAGGATATGAGCCATTGACCTACTCCAACACCTACACCTCGAAGACCCATTGCCATCTTGTTCTCGAGAGACTCGGCTTTTATAACCTTACCATCCTTTAAGTCGACAATAGTTAAAAAAGGTGCCCTGGCAAATCTAAACGATATCCTCGCATTTAGTCCTCCAGGATCATCAGTTGAAGCTACGACTCTCAGGACATCAGCTGGAGGAGGGGGAATTGGCGGCATAGTCTGCTGAGGAGGCATCCATCCAGGACCCCTTCCACTACCCCATCCACCTCCACGACCGTAGCCTCTACCATAGGGTGAGTAGCCCACGATATCATTCCTCAGTAGGTATTTGTTCTGAACTATTTCTTAGGAGCTGCCACTCCAGGTGGAGGAAAGATCGTTGGAACAGTCTCTACGAGTTTACCCCATAACTCTATCCACATCCTTAGTAGGTAAATGTAGTAAATCATTCCCATCCAATAGTAGAAGACCATGAAGGGATCCATGAAGGCCCATGAATATGGATAGGGATACCAGCCATACCAGTATGGATATGCCATGCCCTCCTCACCTCAGCGGCTAGTAGTATGGATATAGTGGATAGCTATAGTATGGGAACCATGGAATATAGGGTCTGTAAATCCACGGCGTGAAGTATGGCATATAGTAGGGTGTGTAAAATGGATAGAATCTATAGGCCCATGGATAGCCGAATAGCCACCAGCAGGCACCTCTTCCAAAGAGCCATCCAGGTCTCTGCCATGGAGGTAGATAGCTAAACGGTCCTCTTCCAGGCCAAGGTCCTATCCATCCTCCTCTTCCCCTACCCCATCCGAACCAGCCCATTCTAGTCTCACCATTTTGTTCAATAGCACAAAAATATATAAGCTTTACCCTGTGGATATAATGAGCTAGGGTTGAGAAGTACCTTCTAACGTCCTCCTAAGCTCTTTTATACGCTCCTCTACGCTCTTAAGCTCTTCTTGAATATCTTTTAGTTCTTCTTCTAAGTCTTGTTTATAGGATTCAAGCATCTGCAGCTCTTCTTCTGGCGTTCTCGGATATGCTGGAGGTGGTGGGGGGAACATATAGTATGGTGGTGGATACCAATATGGGTATGCTGGATACATGAACTGAGGCTGGGGTACTCCGGTCTGAGGCTGCGGAGGCTGTTGTCTTTGTTGAGGCTGTTGTCCCTGTTGAGGTTGTTGGACTGGTGGAGGTGTAAATGGAGGCATAGGTGGCATGTACCACCACATTCTTCTTCTCCTACGATAGCCGTAACCATAGCCATATCCAGACAATATTCTCACCGAGTTATACTAATGCCCGTCTGTAATAAATATTGTGCAATAGCTTATTAATAATGCTACAGAAACTTTATAGGTTATGCTTTATATTTTACTCGAAAGTTGATATTCATGTTCGTTGGACCGCGAAGATGGAGATGGGGGCTCAGAGGGCCTGGTAGACCTCCAAAGCATAGGATCATAAGGTTTAGGATTAGTAGAGTCCTATTTATGCCCATGATCGAGGGTACACCAGTAGCAGCTGGAGAACCTATAGTTTTAAACCCTGATGAATTTGAAGCTCTTAGACTAGTGTACCTTGAAGGACATACGCAGGAGAGTGCTGCAAGGCTTATGAATATATCAAGAGGAACTCTCTGGAGAGCTCTAAACAGCGGTAGGAAAAAAGTCATCCAGGCCATAGTCGAGATGAGACCCTTACTTGTAGAAGGAGCATAAGATCATACTCTCCCGTAGATCTCCGTAGTACTGTACCTAATCCGTTTTGAATGGAGTCAACTCTATCTCACTTAAACTTAAAATATTGCTTTTCATTAGTATCACATTCAGATCACTAATGCCCGATTTCCGGAATTTTGAATAATAAGTTTAGTAATAAGTACTTGGGATGGAACTCATGCGTATCTTCATTAGACGTAGAATCACACTTGAGGAGATACTGGAGAGAATAGAAAAGTTAAGAAATTTCTATGGTGATCTCGAAACCCTATACAAAAGAGTTAAAAATTCCGAAACTAGACTTCTCGAAACATACCTTGAGTGGAAGGCGTTAAGAGATGCTCTGAAAGAGTATGAGGAAGATGGTGAGACCTTATATACTATTGAACGGGAGGTAAAGCCTGAAATTGCTCGTAGACTGTTTACTAAGAATATGCTTAAACTATTAAGTGAAGTAAGGAGTTCGGAATCTATAAGTGCTCTAGCTAGTAGGGTGGGTAGATCCGTAGCTAATGTCTACAGAGATCTTAAATTTCTAGAGCGTGTTAGGATAGTGGTATTGAGGAGAGAAGGAAAGAGGCTCAGACCAGAGCTACTTATGAGAGAGCTCATCCTACAACTCTAGAGCTTAATCCTCTACTCTTTCTTTAATGGATATAAGTGGACTTCTCCTCCACTTCGGTTTTTCCTCCTATATTATCACTCAGACACTTACTTTAAGTTCCAGTGATATTCTACTTAGGGCGAGAAAATATCCTACTATAAGGTTATTAATAAAAACTAGTGAAACCTTACTTCAGAATACTGTAAACCTTGACCTCACATGGTTTTAAGGAATCTCTGAGCTCTCCGTCTACAGTTATATCCTTACCTTCAATAAGCTCTCTCACCTTAGTAGGTCTAAAGCCCAATCTCTTCTCATTGAACCTAATTCTGACGTCCTGTTGAACATCTGCGTTTTCGATTAGTATCATTATATATCCCTCTTCGAGTCTTCTGAGACCCCATAGGATCCCAAGTTCCCTCTCGACACTACTCTTAACTTCTACGTATGGACTAAGACCTGCTAAGGATAGTAAACTTCTCATTAAGAGATCGAAGTCCTTTCCAACTATTTCGGATGCTAAGTATACAGTATAGCCTCTACCATACTTATTGAGGACTATGGATGGTGCTCCATCATGAAGTGCTATTACACTAGCACCACTTCTGGGCCGTACTTCCTGAACTGGGATACCTTTGAGTCTAGTCCCCTTTGGTATTCCATAGAACTCCACTTGAAACTCTAGATCTGAGGTCAACTTCTCCGTCAGGAGATCTATGTAGTCGAAGGCTAGGTTTCTATCCAATGCTAATTTAACCTTCATTTCAAGTCTTGGAGGCATAGTCTCAAGAAGCCAATTACCCGCCTTAAGTCTCTCAGGTAGGTAGTTTCTAGCCCTTATCAAATGTGTTGTTGCCTCTTTAATCATGTCTACCTTAGTCTCTACGCCCGAGACCTCAGCTAGGGGTTTGCAAGGTGTTTCGGTGTAGGGATCGCCTAATTCATTATACTCTCCTGCAAATGGCCACAGAACTAGAATACCTCCTCCTTCTACGTATTCTCTTAATCTCTCCGCGTGCTTCTCAGATATGTACTTGATATGAGGAGCTAAGATGATCTTAAACCTAGAGGCTTTATCTCTGTCCAAGTGCTCTTCATTAGCTATTACAGTTTCAAATCCGTATCCTAACTCTAATAAACTCTTCAAAATGCGCATGGTTGGAGGTATAGAAACTCCTTCCTCATGAAAACTGTCCTCGTCTATGAGAAGGACTCCTATAGTAGGCTTGAGGGGACTAGATCCTCCGATCTCATTCATTAGTCTCCTAAAGATGCTATTGATCTCAGATACCGCGAGGTATGACTCCTTAAACTGTGGCTTCTCTCGGGGATCGTATTTCCACCCTCTGCCCGTCACTAGTCCCCAGTATTCTGATTTGAAGTCCCAGAAGGTCATTCCTGTTCCTCCCATTGCCTGTATGAACCATGCATTCCTAATACACCACCTGTAGTCCTGGAAGCCAGACATCTCATTAACCTGATGGGGTGGACTTGAAGAACCCCTAGCAATAGCGAGATAGTACAGAGCCCTAACGAAAGAAGCCTCAAAATCCTGAACACCAGCATGAGCATTTGGTGCTACTGCACATACCTTATACCATCTTCCATGACCTGCAAAACCAGGTAGATCCATATTGACCTCTAAAGATATGGGTCTAGTAGGATCGTATTTATGAACTATATCACAGAAACTTTTCCAAACCCATACATAGAGGTGTTGCTTAAACCTATACCAGTCCCATCTAGCGACTCTCCACCTCTTAAGAGGTCTATTCTTAAAGTCTGTCTTCCTCAGGCTTATTGGTGGATACACTTCGTCCCATGAACTGTAGGTATTTTCATCCATATTCCAGCGAACACCAAGCTCTTCGAGGGAGAATTGCCCCTTTAACCACTTTCTAAACTTGGAGACAGTGAGATCATCATAACTAGCATCCTCTCTAACACCTTCTATGGTCACTTCCTTAAACTCGGTCATTAGAACCCACTTCTCACCGCATAACCAATAATCCGCTACTACATCATCGTACTCTCTAACAATATCTATTATATGCTTAACATAGTTATCCATTTCTCTAATGTAGTTCTCATCATGAGGAACCATACCTCCTACGGGTATTAGTAGTTTTCTACCAGTTTCCGTCAGTACATACCAACCGTACTTTTTAGACATCCACTTTGGAGGAGAGGGATCGAAGTGTATGAATACAGCTATACCCATTCTTCTAGCTCTCTCGAGTAGTGTTCTTAAGGGCTGTAGATTCCATACACCATCAGCAGGATTAACCTCTCTCCATCTAGGCCAGTACTCTGCACACGTAAATCCAGCCCTTAGGTATAAATTTTTATCTAAATCTAGTACATAATCCTCGGGTAGAGTGATCAGGTAGTCTCCACTACCATACGCTGTAGTTTTTATGAAAGGCTTACCATGACGATAGAAACACCCTCCTCTAATCTCAAATGACGTCATATAGGATACCCGACTATGACTTATGAGTAGTGCTTAAAAAGTTTGGTCTAAATCCCCTTATCCTTCCAGAATATAACTAAGTACCTTTTAAAGAAAAACTGTTTTTTCCTCCTTACTACACATCAGATGAATGATTAGTCATTAAATTTCAAACCTCATCCCCACTAGACTGTAAATAGATAAACTTGTACTTTCGAGATGAATTATCCGCAGTACAAAATAGGAGGGTCTTTTTCTACAAGATCACTAGAGAACTCCCGCAGCCCATTTAATACCTCTGACCAGTACCTCTTGAAAGTTCTCATTGCTAATGGCATTGGGATCATGACCTAGTGAGATGTAGAATACCCTTCCCTCTCCATAGTTTCTCACCCAACAGACTGGTTCTACAATGTCCTCTAGGTGAGCCTCGAGTAGTACATGTTTATCACTAACGTGTTCCTGGATGTATAGTTCATCAACTGTAGTGAAGTCGCTTAGACCCCTAGTAATGGGATGCGTTCTATCCACTACTTTAATATTCAACTGTTGGACTGGTGGATGTCTTACAAAATATGCACCAACGAGCTTTATGTACTCTGTATTCTCCTTAAACGAGTCAGAAGCAGAGTGTATTCCTGCATAGCCTCCACCACTTCTAATGAACTCTAGTAGTCCTCTCTCCTCCTCTCCGGTAAGCTTACCCCCCTGTGTGTATAAGAGGACTGCCTTGTATTCACTTCTCGGGAGATCCTTGAGCACCGACTTATCCCAAACAGTATCGAACTCTATTCCTCTTTTTCGTAGTAGCTCTTCTATGATCCTACCCCCTTCTTTGAAGTCGTGATACCCTCCTCCAAGTAGTATCAGAATTTTTGGCATAGTCTTCATAGGACAACCCGTTATGGAGAGAGGTCTCTCCATTTAAACTTTTATATTCCTTACACTAAGTGATAGTCGGTATTCATAGTACTGAGGTTCACTATTCTTAGTCTTGAACAGCAAATTTAAAAGTGGAGTCATGGGGGATAGATGAAATATAAACAACTACGTCTAAAAGAAAAGTGGAGAAAGTATAGGGATCGGAAATGAAAACTAATAAATCATCTAACTTGCTTATCCTGCTGAGATTAGGAGAGATAACCATAAAGAGTAAGAGAACTAGGAGACGATTCGAGAATATATTAGTGAATAATATAAAAGATGCACTTAATTATAATAACATCAATGACTATAAAATCTATAGAGAATGGGGAAGAATATATATAGAGACTAGTGATAGAAGAGCATTAGAGGTACTCAGAAGAGTTTTCGGTATCAAATCCCTATCACCTGTAACCTGCATAAAGTTTACTCACTTGAAGGATCTAGTAGAGCAGATTAAACCCCTAGTCGTAGATAAGATTAGGAATAAGACATTTGCTGTAAGAGCTAGGAGAGTCGGAGAACACGATTATACCTCCATGGATATAGCTAAAGAGCTGGGAGCGGCACTTATAGAGTACTCAAGAGGTGTAGATCTAAACAATCCAGAAGTAGAGGTAGGAGTAGAAGTAAGATGGAATAGAGCGTACGTCTATACTGAAGTGATTAAGGGATATGGAGGACTGCCTATTGGAACAGAAGGGAGAGTAGTTTCATTAGTCTCTGGAGGTTTTGACTCTGCGGTAGCAGCATGGTATATGCTCAAAAGAGGTGCAATAGTAGATTATCTACTATGTAATCTTGGTGGACTTGCACATGAGAGAGGAGTGCTCTCGGTACTAAAAGTACTGGCTGATAAATGGTCCTATGGTTATAGGCCAGTACTCTACACAGTAGACTTCAGACCATTAGTAAAGGAAATAATGAGTAAATGTAACATAAGTCTCTTCAATATAATACTCAAGAGGTACATGTACAGAGCAGCGCAACGCATAGCCCACAGTATAGGTGCAGAGGCTATAGTCACGGGAGAATCCTTAGGTCAAGTATCCTCGCAGACCCTAACGAACCTAGAGGTATCTAGTAGGGCTGTAGAAATACAGATACTGAGGCCACTAATAGGAATGGATAAAGATGAAATAATAGAAAGGGCTAGAGAAATTGGAACGTATGAGCCCTCATCTTTAGTAGAGGAGTTCTGTGCACTCTTCGTTCGGCATCCTAAGACTAGAGCCAGCCTGAAGGAGGTACTAGAGGAGGAAGCAAAGATAGACAGAAGTGTATTTGAGGATATAATGAGTAAGGTTAAGAGTATAGACCTCAAGTCGTTGAGTCGAGAAGATCTACTACCAGCTGATATAAAAATCGTTAACATTCCAGAAGATGCTATAGTCATAGACCTTAGGGATAAAGAGGAATACGAGAAATGGCACTACCCAGAAGCTATCAACATACCTCTCACAGATCTAGTGAAGACAGTAAGCAGGTTAGGGAGAGATAAAACATACGTACTCTACTGTAGAGCTGGGGCAGAGAGCCTTGAAGGAGCATTACTACTACGGAGTATGGGATATAAAGCCTTCAGTCTAAAGGGACCCATAGAAAGGGTGAAATGCCTAGCTAGAAAGTCTAAGGTAGCTAGTTAAAGAAGTGAGATTAGATGAAGGTATACTTATTAGTAGTACCAAATCTAAGAAAGGGTTATGAAAGAGCCGTACTAAAGATCCTAGAGTTTCCTGAAAGATTAGATAGAATACTCATACCACTACCAGAAGATATGAATGATGAACTATTAAGGTATCTGCTAGGAGAGATATCCATAGAACAGCTAGTGAAAGACACAGCCATAGAGTTGAAGTCGAACACTAGAGCAAAACTCATGACTCCACTCTTGAAGGGATTGAAGATAGTAGCAAAGATGCTACCTCCTGTGGAGATAGTGTGCTACCTCCCCCGAGAAGTGGTGGTAAAGTATAGTACTATTTACTCTAAGATAATTAGACTATTGTACAGAGTGAGAATTTCAGGTCGTGTAGATGTAGGTGCGTGGAGGAGTGTTTTATCCGATTTAGAAAGTAGAGCAGAAGTTCTCAACGGAATCTTAGCAAACAGAGTATATCATTATCTCAAGAAAACTACTCTAATTATAGCAAGTGGCGAGAGTATCGTGAAATGGCTTAGAAACTGGGGTGTAGAGGTTGAAGTAGTACACGCATTAGAAGACTATATACCTAATCCTCTTGAAGCACTGATGAACACTAAAGTGGATAGAGTAGATGATACTACGCTGGAGGAACTCGTGAAGGATGCACTAAATTACATATTTGAATATATTGTATGTTCTAGAGATATAGACGAAGCATATGCTAAATGGGTTAAGAAGGTTAGGAGAAAATAATCTCAAATCTATGAGATATATAGTCAATTTACTTGAATATTCTATCCTGATGTTCAGAATAGACTTACATTTCCATTAATTAGAATAATGATCTAAAAATCAGAGCTGTAATAAAAGAAGACAAGAGACATTCTCGAAGAGAGGAAGGAATAGGAGATTTCGAGTGATGGCATATGCACTATATCTCATGTAATTTCAGAGCACTTTATTTTCGCATGAGATCGTAGTAAAGCTATAAGGACTTCACTTAATCTGTCAGCAGCTTACCCTCTCTTCATCATTCAGTGTGCCATCAGTTCATCATTCGGTTAATTTCTAAACCTGTGAAATATTAAACTTTCATATTCTAGAACTATTTGCTTATTTGAATGTACAGGAGTAAGTAGTACTTTAAATCATAGATTTCCATCCTGTTCTCTCATACTCTCTTATAGTGTTCTCATAGACTTCAAGTGTCTTTTCGGCTATTTTAGACCATGTATACTTCTCTAGGACATCTCTATATCCCCTCTCTCCTAGTCTTCTCGCTTCTTCCCTATTATTGAGGAAGTAGTCGATGGCATTGGCAAGTGATACAGGATCTCCTGGAGGAACTTTTATGCCATTTACACCACTCTGCACTATTTCAGAGAAACCACCTACATCCGATACTATCACGGGAAGTTTTGCTGACATAGCCTCCAGTACTACTATACCAAAGGGTTCGTAGAGACTTGGAAATACTGCTATATCACTTATTCTATATATTTCACTGAGCTCATTATCATCTACAAAACCTGGGAAGTATACTTTGTTATATATTCCATATTGTCTACTCATATTTATTAGGTAAGATCTCATAGGACCTTCACCTACTATCAGAAACTTCACATCCCATCTTCTGGAGAGTAGGATTCTAGCAGCGTTTAAGAGTACATGGACTCCCTTTTCATATGCCATTCTACCTACAAAGAGTACTATCTTCTCCCAATCTAGTGCATACCTTCTCCTAACTCTCCAGTAGTCTAAAGGTTTACTTAGATCTATGGGGTGTACGCCATTAGGGATCACGTATATCTTGTCCGCTGGGAGTGAAAGAGTTGTCAATAGTTCGTTTCTCATATACCAGCTACACACTATAACCTTCCAGGATTCATATGCCAGATACCACTCTAGTTCATGAATATGCCTCTGGAAATCTGTATGAATACCCCTTCTCCTACCATATTCTGTCGAGTGAAAGGTTGTTATGAGGGGCTTTCTAAGCATATGCTTTAACTCTATAGCTAGAGGAGCTACAAGCCAGTCATGAGCATGTATTATATCATAGTCTCTTAAGTCTACTCTTTTCTCCACTAGTTTTCTAAACATATGTAGATTGAATTGATAGACATAGGAGATGAACTCGGGATTTGGAAAAGCTATTTCCTCATTCTCCCTGATTATCATTAATTTTCCTCTCTTAACTTCTTCCTCAACACCTGGAAAACCTAAAGTCAGGATTGTTATCTCTACACCCTTTTTCTCTAATTCCATAGAAAGATGGTGTACATGTCTTGAGAGTCCTCCGACTATTCTGGGAGGGTACTCCCATGACACCATCAGTACTTTCGTCTCTTCCACCTCCATAGAGTCCTTCTGTAGATCTTCAGTACATCTTTAGCATTCTTTACTAGGTTAATCCGTGTTCTCTTAGACAGCGCTTCGCGCATATTCATCAAATTACTGTAGGTAGTATCGTTATCTGTAAGGAGGTATAGTGCATGGGAAAAACATAGTTTTTCTATACCATTAATAGACATACTTATCAAGTTCACTAAATCGCCACGCATTCTCTCTACACTATAGACTGAGATCACTAGAGGTTTGTTAAAAGCTAAACTGGTTAGTACTCCAGAGATAGCTGAGATCCATTCATGACAGTGGATTATATCTATAGCTCCCCTATAGTGGTTTACGACTTCTGAAATCTTTCTCACTAAATCCATACTCAAAGACCATGATAATGTTACTATGTGAAGGTCTGTCTTCAAACTCTTCGTTACAGTCCAGATCTCAACTCTACCATCATACCATACACCCTCTATATCAGAGGGATGTATTAACACTATATCTACACCAATTTTAGTAAGCTCCTTAACTAGTTTCCTAACCTTATAGGAAACTTCACCTACAATGTATGGGGGATATTCGTATGTCACGTGAAGTACTCTCAAAGAATTCACCTTCAAGTATAATACATGAGTACTTTCATCAATCCTTTTGTTGCTAGAAAGAACTTATTATCTACCTTATCGACATACCCTTCTCTGTGTAGTTTATCGATTATACCACTGATATCCTCAATTTTACACCGAAGGTAGGCCGCGAGTTCTTGAAGACTCCTTGCCTTACTGGGTGAAATAGCGGCAAGAGAGTGTAAGAGAGTTATTACAGCGTGTTCATCTATGTTACATCCCATGATATCCATCCTTTTTCATTAATACGTAAAAATATATAATTTCTTACTAACTAGTTTTAAACTCTAGAAATTATGAACGCCGAGAACATCATCAAAATACTAAAATCCTCAATCACTAAGAGAGAAGATAAAAGCTAAGGATTTCACTGGTTAATTACATGTAAAATAATATATAATAGTAGATAAGTCATCTATGTATGGGACTAGTACACTCTTCAAGTTGGATGTATTTGGTAGAACCTTCTACCGAAGATAAGAGTATACTATGGAGGCTAAAGAGAGTACTAGTAAGTAGGGAGACAAAGTATCAGAGGATTGATCTAGTTGAGACAGAATTAGGAAAGCATTTATTCATAGATGGAAAAACACAGTCTACTTTGTATGATGAAAAGGTATACCATGAAATACTAGTACACCCAGCGATGCTAACACATCCTAGACCCAGAGAAGTGCTTATCCTAGGAGGAGGAGAAGGAGCAACTCTGAGAGAAGTCCTTAGGCATAGAACTGTAGAGCATGTGGTGATGGTAGATATAGATGAGGAGATGATAGATATAGCTAGGAAATACCTATATGAATGGCACAGAGGTAGTTTTGATGATAAGAGAGTTGAACTAATTATAGAGGATGGAAGAAAGTTCTTAGAGAGCGAGAACAAGAGCTTCGATGTAATAGTATTAGATCTAACAGATCCACTACCATCTTCTCCTTCAGCTCTACTCTATACTAGAGAATTCTACGAACTCGTGAAAAGGAGACTGAGTGACGACGGCATCATGGTAACACAAGCCACTTATGCATTCTATAAGTTAATGGACGCTTTTCTCATAATAGCTAATACTATTAAGAAAGTCTTTCCTATAGTTAGACCATATCATATGATAATACCATCGTTCCTATCGTCATGGGGTTTTGTTATAGGCTCTAAGGTGTACGATCCCTTAGATCTAGAAACACATGAACTGAGAGAGAGAATTGAGAAAAGAATTGAAGGGGATCTGGAAATATATCATGAAAAACTACACAAAGCCATATTTGTGTTTCCAAAGTTCATAGAGGAGATGCTGAAGAGAGAAACGAGAATAAGCACTGACAAGAACCCGGCATTTATACCTGCATAAACGGCATTAAAACGAAGTTTTCTCAATTATATCTCAGACTTTTTTCTTTCTAGAGACTTAAGCTATTCTCTAGTTTCTACTCAATATCCCGAGTTCTCCCGTTCACTAAATCTACATCTTATTATATCGTACTCATAGTCAATCTCGAGGAATTAACATATCTGATCAACGAGAAAACTTGTGATAAAATTTAGACACGATCATGGAGTACTTGCAGAGACCTCTATTACGCTCCCGACGTGGCATTTAAGCCAATTCTGGGGGAATTCCTTCTCTAGAATAGATCTTATCTTATCACCACTGCAGTGAATTGGCGCTATCTTCTTAACCCCTAGCTCTATTAAACGTTTAATTGTCTCCTTACATGTGTACTCAGATGCTCCCATCATATGAAATCCTCCCAAGACTAGGTAAGGTTTAATTCCAAGCTCAGTCTTTGCTTTAGCGACGATATTCACAACACCTGGATGACTACATCCAACAAGGATGACTAGCCCTTTCCCCTTAACGTTTATGGCTAGAGCTTCTTCAGCTGGAGGGCCGTAGAGCCATCCAATTACAGCTACTCCCTCTGCTACCTCAGTTGTCTTGTCAACTTCTCTAATATCTAATCCATGGATCCCTATTCTCTCTGCAGTACCTTTCGGAACATACACTCTTAATCCAGGTCTAACCTTTGCGAGATATGAGAGCCCGATAACGTGATCTCCGTGCTCATGCGAGACCACGACGAAATCTATCTCACCTGGATCTACTCCAAGCTTTTTGAGATTCTCTCTCAAAATATCCGGATCTGGACCAGTATCGAATAATATTGTGTTCTTCGGAGTTTTCACTAAGATGCTTAATCCCCATGTAGTCTTGAGTTCGCTATCTGGATAGTTATCGATTACGACAATTAGCTTAAGCTCTTTAACGGATCTAATTCGAACTCTTTTAGTCTCGATCTTAACTTCCTTTTTCTGACTACCGAATATGAGTATTCCAGCTAATAAGCTTATCAAGATAACCGCTATTATGATGAATTTAAGCTTATCCTCCATCTATCTTACGCCTCCTTCTAATAAGAAAGATTTTCCCGCGATATTTAACTATCCTTATTTCGTCTGAATTCACTAGCCTCGCGATGAGTTTATTTGGATTATGAATTGATTTCGAAAGAATTTGATAGATATAATCGAGTCTTATGGGATGAATAGCCGCTATGCTTAGAATATCCCTAATAGGGTCCTTGCCTGTCTTGAATCCTGCTCCTTCATATCCTATCAGAAGCTCGACCTTGTCTCTGCCTAAGGACTCGGAGAATATCTCATATGATTCTACGAGCTTCTCCTCATCCACAGGCTTAACCCAGCTCTCGGCCGGTGGACGAGTAGGTATGGCCAAATACGCCTTATCAGGGTCTATTTTTGAAAGCTCATCGGCAATTCGCTTAATCTCAGATCTCTCTGAGTTCACCCCATCTATGAGCATAGTCTCAGATATTAATTTACCAGGGAAATCTCTTCTAAAGACCTTCATTCCATCTAGGATCTCGTTCAAGTTTAGGGATGGATGTGGCCTGTTTATCTTATTCCAGACCTTCTTGGAGACGGCATCGAGCTTTATCGATACAAGGTCGAATTTCATTAGGTCTCTTCTAACACTTTCAACAGGGATTAGAGTGGAGTTAGTTAGGATTGCTATAGGCTTATCCAATAATTCTCTAATAGCCCTTATGTGCTCGCCTAGGGATTCGTCGAGAGTCGGTTCTCCATCTGGGACGAAGGTGATGTAATCTATATCATCTTCATTTATCTCAGTGAGCCTCTCACTCAATGCCCTCTTTAGGACCTCTGTATCGTAAAACCGTCTCCTCTCGGTCGTGAGAATCTTAGTTCTGCCAAGTTGACAGTATATGCATGAATATGAGCATCTCTTCGGAGGTGGAATATTATTTATTCCGAGAGACCTTCCAAGTCTTCTCGATGGAACTGGTCCGAAGACGATATCAGCCATTTTACTCAAATTGTAGTGGACTCGGCTTTATATAAACTAACCTGCATTTAGACTTATTAGCTTAAAGATCGCATTTTTCTACTAAGCTTAATTATAGGTTACCCTAAAAAGTTATAGAGATTTTAGAGAACTGCCTCTCATTCATTTTTGTTGCTTTTCTTTGAAAAGTTAAGTATATGACCTTTTTGCTCCTTCAAAGAGAACAAGTTTGTTTTCTCCATAATTTCTAGAATCCTTTCTTTCTTCATGCGAAAGCAAAAACGTGTAGAAAGGTATCCATTTGGCTTTAAAACTCTATACAATTCTCTTAGTAAGGGCTCCTTATGCTTAATTTCAGGTAGCACTCCATATAGCAAGATCACATCTACACTTTCATCAGGTAATCCAGTATCCCTGTCGGATAATATTGTTATTATATTATGGAAACCTTCCTTTCGAGCTTTTTCTTTAACCTTTTTTATGGCTAATGGCTGTTTGTCCAAAGTATAAACTCTTCCTTTTTCACCTACCAATTTGGCAACTGGAAAAGTGTAAGAGCCAATACCACACCCATAATCCAGCACTTTTTGTCCTTTCTTAATGTCAAGTTTGAGCACTTCCTCTTCTGGTTTGAAAGGTATACCAATTTTATCTCTTAGCCCTAAAAGCCAGTACTCTATTCTAACTTTGATGTCGAGACTTCTTACTTTCACTATTGACTCCTATACCTTATCTTGTCTTACCATTAAAATTCTTCTTCTCTTTAATGGGTTTAACAGTGGAAATGCCTATGGTCGGCATATTATAGTGCATGGCTATGGAAACTCTATATTCTTAAGTATCTAGAATGTCGTCTTGAAGTCTCAGAGAGAGGAAATCACTCATTTAAGGGGGACAGGAAAAGCTCAATAACTAACGCTCAAAAACCCTTGTAGAATAGATGAGTTTGATAAACAGATCGATTGACTGTTAGAGTATTGTAAAATGCTATAAGAGTTAGATAAAGATGCTTAATCGGAAAATTTATTAATTCTAACCAAATATGTAGTTCTGGTAATAGCATTGAGTCTAACATTTAAAAGGAGAATCGGAAAGAAGCGTGTACTTGTCATTCCTAAGGCGATAGCTGAGGCTCTTAGCTTGGAAGAGGGCTCTGCTGTTAAAATAACAGCTACAGAGGACAAGATAATCATTGAACCATTACGCGATGCGATATGGTTATCCCTGCATGGTGAGAAGATAGCTCGAATAACTCTCAAGGAGCTTGAGGAGGAGAGCCTTGAACAGCAAAGAAAGTATCTCAAAGAGTAAAATAAGACTTCTAGTCGATACGAGCTTTCTCCTCCCAGCGATGGGTATAGAGACTGAAAAGGAAGTTATGGAAGCCATAAAACACTTTCATATAGCAGAAATACACTACCTAGAAGTAAGCATCTT
>Ga0190311_1000043_pt1 | contig 43510 bp, 49 predicted proteins | sample 48700789_MG_FD_165037 | JGI IMG/M metagenome (GOLD analysis project Ga0190311, IMG submission 165037) | Hydrothermal vent sediment bacterial communities from Southern Trench, Guaymas Basin, Mexico - 4870-07-8-9_MG | ecosystem: Environmental > Aquatic > Marine > Hydrothermal vents > Sediment ...
CAAGATCCATTAACTTCTTCTCTCTTACAAAGGCTTCAACAAGTTCATCTGGAATATTATCTAATCTTCCAAAGACATATGTGTATCCTTGCTGCTCAAGCCATTTAACGAGCTCCTCTTCAAGTCCGGCCTCTATAATTAGTTTTACAAGATCCCTCTTCTCAGAAGGCGAAAGCTTCACGATCATTTTCAAAACCCATTGTCATCTACTTAGAAAAACTGGGTCCACATGATATATTGTGTTGTTGGAGGTATAAAGGTTTTTGATTAACAAACTTATTATTAATAAATTCTATACCTGAGTATACCAACGATCCCTCCGAAGGTCTTCTTGATCCATGCTCCTTCGGGAATATCTTCGCTAAGATAAACTGGTTTGGCACCATATTTCTTAGCTAATTCAGCCCATTCATGTGCATCTGATCTATCTTCATCGATAATTAAGGTCTTAATAGCACCCATTTGAAGTGCTTGTTTAACCTCCTCTTCACCATAAACTATTAAGCCATCGTCTTTAGCTAAATGGAGTTTAAATTCTTCAACAGCTTTCAATGCATCAACATACATTTGTTCTTTTAGTATGTCACTTGCTTTCATAACCATTTCACGTAAGCCAGATTCGCCTTGATAGGCTACATCAATTAATTTTGGAAGTACGAGTTGTTTAAGTCTATAGTCGAGATAATTGCCTTCTAAAAAGTCATACTTAGAATATGCTGGGCCACCAATTAATATTGCCTTCAATTTACCCTGTTTTAGATATGGTTCAAACCTTTCCTTAGCATGATCAGCTACACGTTTATAGAATTCATGAACCATCTGCTCTATAATACGGTCAAAACGACGTTGACTTTGACCTCCGCGATGATGTTTACCTGGTATGTAATCCTCTAATTCCTCTAATACCTCAAGTCTGCTACCTTTAAGTAATCCTATAGTTGCAGCATCACGTTCTACAATGATGAGGCCAACTAAATTGCTTTCAACAACCATTTCCTCAAGAAATTCTGTATGAAAATATTTGTCGGTTCGATAAAAGAATACTGGTACAGGATCAGGAGGTGCAAACATTATACATATAAAGTCCCTTGTATCCATATCTTCTCCGCAAAATAATGCTAAACCAGTTTCTGGCACTTTTGGTATCTTACTAAGTCTGTCCATAGCAGCTGATAATGCTCTTTGAACAGCATTACGTGTCTTCTTTAACTTAATGTTATCAGTAATAGCGTATTCTTGTCTCAATAAGCTAAGTACATCACTCATGGGTCTTCCAGGAGGAATATATAGACTAAGCAATACTGTTGCGGGTGCTTTCCACTTTTTAAGTTCTTGGATTATCGTCTTAAGTTGTCTTCGATCAACTTTTAGCTTTTGAAGCACTTCTTCACTATAGCTAAAAACTCATACCTCTACACCTTTATACTAAATTTATAGTATTTCATTAATCCCCATACCTATACCTTACCTAGAAAATAATATATTGGATTTATATATTTATATGAAATTCTAAATACAAGTAATAAGCAGGGTGAATGATGTTCAATATTCATAGAGATGATAATAAATGTCTAAGGTATTGAAGACAAGCTATATTATACCTGATCTAAAAGTTGTTAGAGAAGCAGTTAATACCATTATGGAGTGTAAACTAGTTGTAGGAGCAACAGATACCTTATACGGTATATTTGCTAATCCATTTCAGTATAAATGTGTTGAAAGAGTTTACATAGTTAAAAAGAGAACGAGAAAACCAATACCTCTTCTAGCTGATAGTATTGATTCAATAATGGAGCATGTCGTCGTTGATAATAAGATCATTAAATTTTTAGAAATGATAGGATATGGTCCAGTAACTATTATTTTAAAGATAGATCATGGATCTAAGATAGCTGAGAATATTCATTTAAAAACTTTTAAAGTAGGTTTTCGTATACCAGCATCACAATTAGTTCGATTAATTGCTAAAGAAGTAGGTGGATTAGTTACAGGCACTAGTGCTAATATTAGTGGTCTTAAACCTGCTAGAACGGTCAATGAAGCATTTAGTCAGCTTGGCAATTCAATAGATCTCTATATAGACTCTGGCTATTCACCATTAGGTATAGGTTCCACAGTAATAGACTTAACTGAAGGATTCAAAGTTATACGTTATGGGGTAGTGAATCCTAAGATCTTGAAAAAATTATATGAAATGATATAATAATTATTAAAGTCTAATGGTGTTTATTGTGGTCGACGAAATAAAGCTTAGTACATGGAAAATCGCTGTTACCTTGTCAATAGTTGTAGTTATAATAGTTTTGTACACAATTTATTTCGGCATAGATCCAATGATATTATTATCAATAAACCCATTAATTCTCATATTTGCTATAACAGTATATACACTATCATGGTTTATATCAGGTATTAGATTAAAGATTATACATTCATCTGTAAGTAATAAAGTCTTAGGCTTATTAGATTATTTCTATGCTCGTTTATTAGGGGGACTTGTTGCGTATTTAACTCCATCAGCTATGGGAGGCGAACCTGCTAGAGCATATTATCTATCAAAGAAAACAGGTGATGATATAGCGACTGGATTTGCTATAGCTATATATGAGTTATTTATTGATATAGTCTTTATAAATGTACTAGCAATTATTTATTCAATATACTACTTACCTCTATCTCTACCCGTTATTTTAGTCTCGGCTTTCGTATTATTTGCATGGATTACATTATTCCTAGGTGTAGTATATAAAAATAAAATTATTGATAAACTCTTTAAATTTTTAATAAAGATCCTACCTACGAGTATTAGAGGAAAGTATGGTATCTTTACAGAATCTATAAGGTTAATAACTAAATTCGTAATTAGACCACTTAAAGTTGTAATGATTATTCTCAGTACGGTGGCTATGCATTTATTTGCTGGGACAGTAATCTATATAATCTCGATAGGCTATGGAGGTACTTCATTATTAAATGCATTTCAAGCTTATTTATTTGCTTTAGCTCTTGGAGCATTACCAAGTCCTGGAGGAGCATTTGCCGTAGAATATGGTTTAACAATAACTTTGAAACCAATCGTTGTTGTTGCTTCCAGGGTTTTAACATACTTCTATACAGTAATAATAGGTCTATATGCTCTAACAAGAACTAGGCGTTAGGGATAATAATTATCTATTCTGGGCGAGTAATCTTATTATTGTGGGTAGACTTTACTAAAAACTATACCATATTGTTCACCTAAGTCACATATCGTGGGATAGATAATGAATGATGAAAGTGTAGCTGTTACGGTTGTTGGAGGATTTAATATTATTATTCCATTAAAAATAGACCTAGGCAAATATAGGCCTCATGAAATTGAAAAGTGGGAAATGATATTTTTATTTAATAGGATCATAACTTATTCTCACGTCCTTAAAGTTATTAGTGATTACTGTAGCAGGGGTGATTGGTACATTAGAATTAGATTTTATGAACAATGGGATAATCCTATAGATATGTATATTAAGATTATTAATGGAAGAAGATTCATATTACTTAACAGCGTTCCAGAACCTAGTAGGCTTATTGTTAAGTTTGTACATAATCCTAGATTTAGTAACGCAGTAATATTGGTTATGAGGCCAAAGGATACCGTTGATATACCTAGATGGATCTATGAACTCGAGAAGATTGCTAGAAAACTATATCTTGAATTATCTCCTATAATGTATGCTCGTGGATTAGGTAGGTTAATAGGTATAAAGGTTAGGAGGGATAAAGAAAAGGGTTTATCGGTTAATTTATGTATAGACAAAGAACTACCTAGTAAGCAACGTATTGTTGAAAAAGGCTTAGAGATAATATTGAGTGGTATTAAGAAGTGTATCGAGTAATTAGCCCCTTTATTTAAATCTATATTATTACTGTATTTCGTTATTTGGAGGTGCTGACATATTGACTAAAGTAGTCCTAATAGTTCCATGTAATCCATGGGGATACATGGTTGAGGATATAATATCATTTGCAGTGAAAATAGCGAGAAGCTATGGTATAAATGTTACGTATACAGTTCTTTATTCAGTTGATGAGACTAGAGCAATAGTATCTATAAATAATAAGGACATAGTCTATGATGAGACAACTTTACCTAATATAGATGATTTAGTTGATCTAATAGTGATCTCGTCAACGCCGTCAGAGACTCTATCTAAAGACTATGTTGACGAGTTAGCTATTGAAGCCTAGGTTTTCTTACTAACTACTAGGTTATAGAAGGGGCATTCACTCCAATAATTAATGCATTTCTCTACCTGGTTCCTTGTTAGATATCTATTCTGTACTTTACATCTAGCAACGTATACTGTAGTAGCTTCTTCTGTCTCAACATATATAGTTTCATAGTGAGGGCATTCAGACTTCTTATCAGGAGATATAATATATATAGGTAAATATATTGGTAAACCCTTTTTTCTACCAATAATATGATTTTCATATTCTGCCAAAACTATCACCGTAACCAAATAGGGTTATGTAGCTAGTCATAGATAAGTATATTTATTCATTGCTTACAACAAATGTGTTTACTATAATAATATAAGGATCAAAAATAATATTATATTTTGGTGGTTGTCATGGAAAAGGAGGAGAAGCTTGAGAAAATAACAGTAGATTTAAGTAAGGTACCAGTATCACCAGTAAGTAAGAAAGATATACAGAGACTAGAAATGGCATTAATTATAGGTACGCTATATAGTCCCGAAGTACTTGAGCTTATAAGGGATCCTATTGAAAGAGCCACTTGGGTTGATAGCTTAGCTGTTGCAGCAGCTGCATTAGCTAGATCAAAAGCTGGCTATAGTATTGGACAGATAGCTGATGAAGTTGGCAGAAGCGAAACTTCAATCAGGGCTCATTTAACTGGTAAAACAAAGGCTGGACAATTAGTTCTTAAAACATATGAAAAGCTTGTACGTGGCGAGTTAAAGGTTGTTGTACCTTTTGCAGCAAGGGCTATAGCCGTACCTGAAGATATTGAAAAAAGAATTAAGGAACTTGAAGAAGAGAGAAAGAAGCTTCTTGATAAAGTTAAACAATTAGAAGAAGAATTAAAGAGTACTAAAAGGGAACTTGAAGAGAAATCTAAGGTTATTGAAGAAATTAAGAAGCTTGTAAGTAAAATCTAGATCTTAGGGCTCAATTTCACACAATATATATTTTTACCACTTACATTAATATTCATTTTAATGCTCGAGGCATTTAAGAAGTTATTATTTCTTTTTAATACAACTTGTATCTTAGCGTTATTATATTTATATATTCTTATACCATCAATACCCTTCTTTGCATCCACAACAACGTCCTTTACAATATCTATAATATCATTGACTGGAATATGAGTATTTGAATTAATTAATGATTTCGCTGAACCAAGCCATTTAATTCCTGTTTTTATATCTATAATACAAATTCTTTGTTCCAAGATCTCCCCGTCAAAACCTAATTCTCCCCATTCTACTATCATTGCCATTTGCCACCTCATATCTATTCATAAATGTACGATAAAAAAGGAGTTTATAAATATTTTTAGAGATAAAACAATACGCGTTAATAGAATGTATATACCTATCTATACGTTTTCATAAGTTGCTCAAGAAATCTAAATCTCTTAGCTGGATGAGGATGTGTACTAAAGATCTCTTTGAGCAAACTTGGTTTTTCATTCTTAATAATTTCAACTATTCTATCAATATCTCCTCTATAATAATAGGTTGTATATGGATCAATTGTTTGTTCAGGAGCTGATATGAAGAGAGCCTTTAATTGACCATATTTACTTGGATCTAGTCCTCTCTTCTTCAAGTATCCTGATGCAACCATGATCCTGGCCAGGGCCCTCATGAGATTTCTTGCACCATTTGGAACAGTATATGCAGAATGAGCATCTGCAAAGTATTCACGTAGTCTACTTAAATACAGTATTCCTAGATTTAATACAAACCCTATTAGTACAAGTAATGCTCCAAAACCAACGATTGCTATTGGTGTCAATGCCCCCTCTTCTCGTCTACTACTGAAACCTACAAGCCACCCCCATCTAACAAGGTACTCGCCTAGCCAAAGTATTACAGCTGGAAGAAGTCCTACAAGCATCATAACAGCTACATCACGGTGTTTTATATGTCCTATTTCATGGCCAACAACAGCTATAATTTCATCCCTCGTTATACCGTCGAGTTTAAGCAATCCCTCTGTAACTGCAACTCGGTAACCTGTTAATGGATTTCCATAAGCAAATGCATTAGGTATCTTAATATTTGCGATCATAGGCTTGGGCGGATTAATGCCACTACGGGCAGCAATGTCTCGAATTGCCTTTTGTAACCATTCTTCTTCTCCAGGTTCTAATGGTCTAACCTTATATATGGCATCAATAATGTATGGAGATATAAGCCATTGGAATAGATAGAATATTGCTATGAATACTGCTAAGGCTGTTATCGAAGGTGAGCCCATTAAAACCATTACTCCATAGAATACTAAAGCAGCAACAATTGTAACGAATAGAATTGTTACTATCATTGCACCATAAAGCTTGGCTAAACCCATATCTCTAATCCCCCATTAATCTAGTTTTACCTCTATCTCCAATATAGGCTTTATAGTAATACCTACTAACTCCCTTTTAAAAGAAACTCTAATCCATACAATTCTAGAGATACCAAGTAGGTTAATGGGGTTAGTGAATATGGCTTCAGCCTTAGCAGTTGTTGTAATGGATAATGAAGGAAGAATAATAGATTATGCAGCGCCATTAGACATAGGCTTCTCAAAGATAAAGGAGGCTACAAGGATAGGATTTGACATATATCGTACGGTATCATTTATACTTAAGAGTTTAGGCTATGATCTTCCAAAGAATATAACTATACACTATCCTGATACAGAGATAGTCGTCATACCTAAAGGCAATCATGTCGTTATATCGATAACATTCGATCTCATGGAAGCTCCGAAGGCTATTACTCCAGAAGTAGGTATTACAAGTACATAATGGTTTTTTATAATGTATTATCAAAATATAAATTGTTATAGAGTCAATTATTTTTAAAGAAAATAATTGCAGAATCAATAAGGTGTGGGAAGTTATGGTTAATGATTTATTTTCAGTACATGCTAAGAGACATATACTTAGGAAATATCTAATGAATATTGAAAGAAGAATAGAGTATATAGGATATCGATTAGAGAAAGATGATGGAACACATGCTAGAACTCTTTATTGTGAACTAAGGAATCTATTAAGAATAAGGAATACATTGATAGCCGAGCTTGAGGATCTAACTTTGAGTGTTATAGGCAATAGCGTACATGGTATTGAAAATAAGTATATAAGGATGTAAGTTAGAAAACATCCCTTATCTATAAAGCCTAAGATAATTTCTATAAATACTTGCTCTAACGTTGCTTATACTTATATCCTTTGCCTCAGCTAGAAATTTAATGGTATCCTTAACAAGTTCCGGAGACATTTCTAAACCTCTATATTTATATGGCGCATCACTTTCAGTTAGGATAATATCCAGTGGAGCGTATTCTAGGATTCTTCTATGTTTAGCCTGAATTTTCCATGCCGGATTAGCACCTATATAGTAACCCTTATCCGTGATCTCATCAAGAAGATTTATTGGCCCAGTATACCAGTGAAAATAGGCCTTATCGATATCGTATCTAATTAGCAGATCAAGTACCTCTCTCCAAGTACCAGCCGTATGAAGATTAAGTAGTAGATTATATTCACGAGCTAGTTCTAAGAATTTCTTGAAGAACATTCTCTGCTTATCAATTGTTTTAGCTACAAACCTCGTATCAAGTCCTACTTCTCCGAGACACCTTATATCCTCCTTATCAATGATCTCAGTAATTTTCTCAAGATCCCCTATAGCGGCTTCTCCAATGTTCCATGGATGAATGCCTATACATGGCTTTATGAAATCATATTTCTTGGAAAGTTCAATAGTCTTATAGCTAGTTTCAAGATCATCTGATACTATTACAAGGATATAATCATATTTAAACTCTAGGATTATCTCTTCATCAAGTTCATGTCCATGATTATGCATGTCAATATATTTCATGATAATCACCAGCTTATAATTCTCTCAATTAAGCCAATCAATTCTCTAGACACTATATAATCTTTGTTTTTATCTAAAACTGTATATAAAAATCCATTAGAACCTATAATGAACAATCTTAGCTTATCGGTACACTTATTACTTATTACTACATGACTGTTTTCTTCTCCATATTCAATACATGATTCCCTGTTTAATACGATCTCTCTTAATACATTTTCTCTAAATGCTATATAGGCTAAGATAATGTATGAATATTTTTTATTAATAATAGCCTTTGTTAATATGTCAATGAACCAGTTAATATGTTTATTACATTTAAGAGTATTAAGAAATATACTTGACTCAATAAGTTTTTGTATAAAACTTTGTATTTTCTTTCCTAGTAGTAAAGGAGGTGATATTTTATCTAAGGGGATGTCTAGATCATAGACAATAGTATACATATCGTATACATTGAAGTTTGATATGGTCCTCCATTCATTAATAATATTTATTTCCTTACCTAGAAGGTCGTAATTCAATGTAGTATTAAATCCTATGAGAAGATCTTTATTTATTCTTATTAAATTAATATTTTTACTAAATAAGCACGTTAATCTATTAACATAGTGTCTAGTATCCCATCTGGTATACCTTTTATTCCCCCATGTAAATTCAGAAAAAATTTCTCCATTACACATTATTCTATATAGTGTATTAGATTTTATTTCAATGGAATATTTAAATACCTTCTCGTCGGGACTATAGATCAGTATTAGGTTATCCTTATCTATTATCTCAAGAGTAGTATTGATTTTTCTACCATTTTCATCAATACATTCAATAATGTTTTCATTATTTAATGAGCAATAAATTTGATATCTTTTATCATCCTTATCCATATATACCCCTCTAAAAACTATATATTAACCTAATATAGGTATAACTTAATACCTAATAAATCACCATAATAGTATGGGATGATGAATTTGCCGAATACCGTATACTATGTGGAATCTCCCGAAACCTGACCATACAAGGTGATGATCATTTTGAATGTACCTAGACTTATATTTTTAGACTATGACTTAACCCTTATGAATACATTTATGGATTTCTTCGAGGCAATTAATGAAGCTCGTATATTCTATGGTTTAAAACCATTTAGTTTTGATGAATTCATGAGTTACTTCGTAGATGATGTATTGGCTGTGAAAGCTCCTCCACAGAATGATCCCATTGGTTTCTGGAAGTATTTTAGAAGAGTATATAGTACAAAACATGGTTATCCGATGGAAGGCTCGCACTATTTGTTATATATGCTAAGACTTTGGGGCACTAGGAATATAATTGTAACAGGTAGAGAAACTCCATCTGAAACTATATGGTGGGAATTACGTCGACATGGTTTAGAATGGGGGATAGATTCTATATTTACAATGTATGATATTGAGCTTATAGGTGGCATTGAGGAATCATTGTTTGACAAATCATGGCTTTTAGAATATATTTTAGATAAATATGGAGTGGATCCCGGAAATGCTATTATGATTGGTGATTATAAGCTTGATGCCAAAAGTGCTTTAAAAGTAGGCATAGTCTTTATCGGTTTATCTAATATACCTAAGAGAACAAGGGACTTATATATTAATGGGGCATGCCAAGTTGTAAGCTCATTATATGAGGTCCCATTGGTTATTCATGAAATATTTTATGAAAAGAAATGCCGTATGGTATAAAAACTAGAAACCGAGAACCGTATATCTTCCATTACTGTTTAATGTTATTAATCCATTTTCTGCAAGAGTTATTAATGCCTTTCTTATCTTATCTTCGCTGGCAAGACCTGATAAGATTGTATGGATTTCTCTGAGATTCATAGGTTTTTCTTTAAGAAGCTCCATAATAATGTTTTTAAGTTCGTCCTCATTAGGTGCAGTCATTAGGACAACATCATCATCTTCATATAGTTTCCTTAATCTTATTTTATTAAGAAAATATCGTATTTCTTCTTCTGATAGATTTATATTGCTTCCTCCTATGCTCATAATCATATACCTCCCTTTAAGGACTTTAAATATACATGTTTATATATAGTAGATTTAGGGGTGGGATAACTTTTTTGGTTCCTTTAATGAAGTAGTTGAAGACAGTCTTAATTGTAATCCTAGTTTAATAGGAGATAAGTACTATTTATATTATAGAGTTCCATGGTCGCCATAGAATATATGATTAATCATTTAAATAAGAGGTTTAATATATGAAGAGAAGACATGCTATAGTTTTTACTTATACGCCATGGACTAGATATAGTGTTAATGCTTTAGTAGCTGCGATAGATAAACTTGATCTTATAGATGTATATGTAATCGATAAGCTAGAGAATATAATACCGTTAGTAAGTTTATTAGGTAAAAAATACATGAAACTAATACTTGCATTTAGTCTAAATACAATTATGTTAACTTATAACGATGTCTTGGATAAAATAATAGAAATAAATACAGTGTTAAAGAGAAACAACAATATTATCAAGATCGCCGGAGGCCCTCATGCCACAGGAGATCCTTTAGGTACAATTAAGAAGTTGGGATTTGACATAGTTGTTATTGGAGAGGGTGAAGAAACGTTATCTAATATAGTAGAAACTATTGTTAATAATGGGGATTTATTTAGAATTAAGGGTCTATATACTTTATCTGATAATAAGCCCTTGTTTACTGGTAGGAGAAAACCAATAGATCTCAATAAATATCTATCTTTCCCTATATGGAGAAGAATGGCTGGTCCTATAGAGATTACCCGCGGCTGTCCATACGGTTGTTTTTATTGCCAGGTAAGCTATATGCATGGTTTTAATGCGAGACATAGAGATATTGATAACATAGTATATCATGCAGGAGCTATGGCTAAACTTGGGTTTCATGATATTAGATTTATAACACCTAATGGTTTGGGCTATGGACTCACTAGTTTAAGTGATAAGCCTAATATCGATTTATTGGAGGAACTACTAGAGAGGCTTAAGAGAAAGGTAGGTGAACGCCATGGATCAAGGATATTTTATGGCACTTTCCCGAGCGAGTTTAGGCCTGAACACATGAGCTATGAAATAGCTAGAATGCTTAGAAAATATGTAGCTAATAAAAACATAATAGTTGGAGCACAGAGTGGAAGCGATCGTATTTTAAAAATTATAAATCGTGGCCATAGTGTATCTGACGTATTTAATGCTGTTGAGGCATTACGGAAGGCAGGATTTAGAGCTGATGTAGATTTCATAATTGGTTTACCAGGTGAGACTAAAGAAGATCAATTAAGTAATTTAGATGTTATGAAAAAACTTGTCTCAATGGGGGCCCGGATCCATCTACATGTATTTATGCCTTTACCTGGAACACCTTTCGCTTTTGCAGAGCCTGGCAGAATACCTAAATGGCTTAAAAAAGAGGTATACAGACTTATAGGTAAAGGCGCAGCATATGGACAATGGATACGGCAAGAGGAAATAGCTCAGAAGATCTATATGCTTAGGAGAAAAGGCATAATACTAACTGGAGCAGTGAATTATCACTTATAGGTAATACCACGGGGTTATTGTAATGAATGAAGATATTAGGAATAAGCTGATGAAGAACTTGTATGAAACAAATAAGGGCATCATAATAAACATATATGTCAAGCCTAATTCAGCTATAGAGGAACTTGCTCTCGAGAATGATGATTTAATATATTATACTAAAGAACCACCTATCAAAGGAAGAGCTAACGCTGCATTAATACGATTCCTATCAAAGGTTCTCGGCCTATCAGTTTCAGGAATTGATATAATTTATGGTACTAGGAAGAGATTTAAAAGAGTTTTAATTAGAGATATTGATTTAGATAAATTAATAGATCTATTAATTGAATGCCTAAAACGTAGATGACTGTTATTTAATAATTTATTGGAAGAGGGCATCTAGAGATAAATGGTAATATACTTAGATACCATGGTATAATCACTTTATCCTTCCTTTTTTCTATAGCATTAACTATGGCCTTGGCAACTACATGTGGTTCTAGCATAAATCTTTTTGGGACTTCTCTACCTGCTCTTTCAAAAAATCTTGTTTTAACAGGACCCGGATATACTCTTATAACATTAATTCCTTTTTTCTTTAGTTCTTTCTCAAGAATTATAGATGCATAGTGTAATGCTATTTTTGCTGCTCCATAACTTGGTAAAGATGTGGATAGTGTATAGATCGCAAGTGTTATGACATTTACGATGGTTGAGCCTCGATCCATGTACTTTAGCAAGGCATTGACAAGTTGAAGAGGCCTAATAGTATTTACAAGAAATATGTATTCAATATCATCTAAATCATGTTTAATTAACTCCTTACATATACCATAACCCGCATTATTAATAAGCACATCTACATGTCTTAGGTGTTTATCTACATAATTAGCTATCTTATCTATAGATTCTTTCTTAATAAGATCAACTATTATATAGTCAAATGAATTTCTTAAATCTGATTTAAGGCCTTTTAAGGCCTCCATATTCCTCCCAATACCTAGAACCCTATATCCTCTTGTACATAATATCCTTGTTAGTTCATAGCCTATACCACTTGAAGCCCCAGTAATAACGGCCGTCTTCAAGGCTAGAATTACACCTATGACAGTACTTTTTATTAATTAACTATGTTATTATTCGATTTAAGAAGATTATGTGTATAGCATATATAGTTGCTATAATCATAGATATGAATGGGGGTGATGGTATTTACAGATTCTATTGAAGAAAATACATCAATCACTGAATTAATTGATCATATAGCTAGGAATATTCCGGATGCAAAAGAAAAAATCAAAGGATTCGTACATGAAACTCCACTTGTATCAATGGCTACATTATCAGATATTGTAGGTAAACAAGTCTATTTAAAACTTGAAAATTTACAAAAGACAGGTGCTTATAAGGCGAGAGGAGCAACATATAAGATCAGAAAATTAATTGAAAAAGGAAAGATCAGGGGAGTAGTTGCTGCGTCTTCTGGAAACCATGCACAAGCTGTGGCATATGCAGCTAAAGTGAATAATTTACCAGCTATCATAGTTATGCCCGAGACAGCTAGTGCTACAAAGGTTCAAGCTACTCGTAGCTATGGCGCTGGAGTTATATTATACGGTACTATATACGATGAAGCTTATAGAAAAGCTTTAGAAATTGCACAGGAAAAGGACTATGAATTCATTCATCCCTTTGATGACCCTGACATAATTGCTGGTCAAGGAACAATAGGTCTTGAGATACTTGATAAGCTTCCTGATGTTAAAGAAGTTATTGTCCCAATTGGTGGAGGAGGACTTATATCGGGTATAGCTATTGCCTTAAAGAAGCATAATCCCAGCATAAAGATAATTGGTGTACAACCACGTGAAGCTGCTTCTATGAAGTATTTACTTGAAGGCAAGCTTTCAGAGTACATTCCACGTCTTAGTATAGCTGATGGAGTTGTAGTTAAGAAGCCGGGTAACATTACCTCACGTATAGTGGCCGAACTTGTTGACGATATTATTGTTGTTGATGAAGAAGATATAAGCCATGCTGTATTCTTCTTACTTGAGCGTGGTAAGATAATTGCTGAAGGAGCTGGTGCTTTAACTGTAGCAGCTTTACTATCAAAGTCTTATATACCTGAAGATGAGCCTATTGTAGCCATTATTAGTGGAGGTAATATAGATCCTACTTTATTATCTAGGATTATAGTGCATGAACTAGCTAAGGATGGAAGACTAGTAGTTATACGTGGAGTAGTAGATGATCGCCCAGGAGTTTTACACGATATTATAGAAGTACTTGCACAGTATAGGCTTAATATAGTTGATATAAAACATGATCGTGTATCACCACATTTACTACCTACAAAGGCATCACTAGAACTAGTATTTGAAGCATCTGCGCCAGAGCTAGTTGATAAAGCACTCAATGAACTCCGGAGAAGAGGTTATTGGTTCAAGAAAAGAAGTTTTTAATAATCATAATATTTCTTTACAATATGTGGTATATCTAATAATGATTTAACAACATATTTTGCCTCATTACATGCTTCTCCGCAAGGCTCAATAGCTATTGAAAGACCTACTCTATGAAATATAGGTATATCCCATACGCTATCACCAACGTAAACAACTCGATCTAGATCCATACCTAGGCCCTTAACTAGTCTTTCTATAATAAATATTTTTTCATGTAAAGGTACCCAGTCCCTGCCTCCCGGTACCAGTTCATCATTTATAAATATTAACTCATTATATAAGCAAATATCTGAATCTATAGTAAGGCATATTCTTTTAACAAGTAAATCTACTCCACTACTAATAATGCCTACTAAGTAACCCATTTGTTTTAGCATTTTAGTTGCAATCAAGGAGTCGGATCTAATTTTTATCTTAGATAATGCATCTTCAACATCCTTTTTTCTAATAGGTTTCCCCCAGGAATTAATCATTAGAGCTATATCTATCTTCATCCAGTCAAGATAGCTTATAATACCATTCTTATACAGATTGGCAAAATAACTATTATCAATACTTCCAAAGTATTCATGTAAAGCTAACCAACTACTACGATCTTCTGTAAGGACCCCGTCGCAGTCAAAGAATACTATTCCTCTCAATACAGTATTCCTCCAAATATTAGGCTATGACCTTATAGATATTCTCTATGAGCTTTGTAGCATCTACGTAGTTTTCAAATACTTTATCAATACTAAGTTTAATAGTTAATTTATACTGATTCTTACTAGGCTCTATGGATGCATACAAACCATTGTATTCTACAACAACCCTGTCTTCAAATAATCTTATACGTGCATTTTTAAGTTGCTTGGTCAATTTGTCAGCTATAACTTTTAGTTCACTAACACGTATAAGGCCTTTCCTGATCTCTTCAAGCCTTTTTCGTGCGGCCTCTACAACGACTTCTGTATCACTATATTTTTCAATGATAGTACCAAGTATGTCATCGAGTATATCGAGTGCATTAGCAGATTTTAGAATATTAATTACAAGATCGAAGTCGCTGCTATTGAGATACTTAGCCAAATTCTCTAATTTACCACCATATATGCTAAACCCGTATTGATCCTCAGCATTAGCTATGAGTTTACGAACCTCATCAAGCACGGGTATTAAATGTCTACGTGTTTTACTATATTCGCTAAGCTTAGTATTAACAATATGTCTTAGGAAATCATGTCTAGGCATATGTCTATCACCATATTATTAAGTTAAGTATTGGAATTATTTATTGGATGATAACTCTATTGCTAAGCTCCAGTATTCCTCTTAATAAACTCATTTATTATCCATAGGGCTTCTGCGTACATGGTATTATCTAACAATCTAATCTCATGCTCCCTAGGCGAAGCCATGTATATTATTAGCTTATCTCCTAACGAAAGTATGGTGGCATATACCGGCTCCGTATTTAATCCACCATATTCCTTTTCAACAAGTACTTGTGGATTTAGCTTTCTTGCCTCATCTAATATAATAAATGCTGTTTCTTCTTGTTTAATAGGTAAACCTGATAATAGTTTATCAATAGTACTTCTATCAATACCTATTCGTGAAAGCCTCTTGATAAGAACAGAGACTATTTTATTAGCCATGTCTATCCAGCCGCATCATAGCTAGTATTCCACGCTACTTTCACTAATAGTTCTAATGATCTCTGCATAGGCGGTGTCGCCAGAAATTTTAATGATCCTAGCTTTAACCTTAGATCCGACACTTGCATTATATACTATAATTCTATGGCCTCTATAATTAGCTATCCCGTTTCCCCGTTCATCTATATTATTTATATAAACCTCGACCTCCATTCCACGCCTTAATCTATTCTCGTCCCTTGGTGTTTGTATGTGTGGATAAATGCTTAATCTACGTATCTCACTAGTATATGGATTCCACGAGTGCTTCCTTTTCCTATGTCTAGCCAAACCAGATCCCATCTCAAACCATAGATTCTCCTACAACCTATAGACTGGTATAAAGGTTATTAAAGCAATTGGTTCGATAAATTAGGTTATAAAGTATCAGCTATTATTTGCAAGAAATATTATAAATAATTATTTAGGGCTTCTATATTTCATAGCCACTAATAATTTATTAGGGATTTCATGGTATTGAATCAGTATAAGATATGAGGTCATGGTGTATATTATAATGGTTAATGATATACTTAGAGAATGCTTGGATAGATATAGAGAATTTATGGAGAAATATGAGCCATATCCATACATTGATTCAGATGATATAAAGCATTATAATTTAGATCGAGTCGAGGTCATTGTTAGAGAAAATACTCCTGAGATCAAATGGAATCGGGAGGTTAAAGTTGCAGGGAGAATAATGGCTTTACGCGTACACGGAGCTCTATCATTCGCAGATCTATATGATGAAGGGTACCGTATACAATTATTTGTTTCTAAAGATATATTGAAAGAAAAATATGATTGGTTCATAGATAATGTTAGGAGAGGAGACATAGTCTGGGTTAAAGGCCCTCTTTTCAGAACCAAACGCGGAGAATTATCAATTAAAGTAAATGACTATAAAATGTTAGCTAAGTGTATGTATGTGTTACAGCATACATGGATAGGCATAGAGGATCCAGAGCTTAGACTAAGGAAGCGCTATCTTGATATGGTACTTAATCTAGAAGTCTTTGAGAGGATGAAGACCAGGTTCAATATCATCAGAGAGATTAGATTATGGATGTATAACCATGGATTTTATGAAACCGATACACCGATTTTGCAACCAGTTTATGGCGGTGCAGCTGCTAAGCCCTTCATAACACATGTTAACGCATTAGATGAGGACTGGTTTCTAAGAATTGCTCCAGAACTCTATCTTAAGAGATTACTTGTTGCTGGTTTTAACAAGGTTTTTGAAATTGGTAAAGTCTTCCGTAATGAAGATATTGATGTAACTCATCATCCAGAATTCTCTATGATGGAGGCCTACATAGCTTATGCGGACTATAATGATATGATGGTACTCGCTGAGCAATTAATCTCGGATCTGGCATTAAGGCTTACAGGGGGCTATTTGATTAGGTACCCTGTTGATTTGGAACGTGTTGGTACATGGTATCTTGAGAGACTTGATAGAGATAAAGTAAAGGAGTACTTAGAATATACTTTATGGAGTTATAGTGGAAGGAAGAGAAAGATTTCTATAGGGAGTTCTACTGTTAATGAGTTTTTAAAGAGTCCGTTAAAGTGGTTGAAGAAGAGGATAGGAGAAGCAAGGCTTTTCATGGAGATTGATCTAAAACCTCCGTATCCTAGGCATAGACTGCTTGATCTCCTCCGAGAACATATAGGAATAGATCCCGTGACAATAAGTGATCGGGAGATCATGGAGCTTCTTGAACAAAGACAAATAGTTATCAAGGGAGGCTATAATCGTGATATAGCGTTAGTTAAGCTCTTTGAACACTATATCGAGAAGAAACTTGTTGAGCCAACATTCGTTATTGATTATCCAAAAGCCTCGTCACCATTAGCAAGGCCTCATCGAATGAATCCAAAGCTTGTTGAGAGATTTGAGTTATTTATAGCAGGTCTTGAAGTAGCTAATGGATATACTGAGCAAAATAATGCATATGAGCAATACATAGCTTTTCGCGAACAGGAGGAGAGGAGAAGACATGGCGACGAAGAGGCACAAGAACCAGATTACGATTTTGTAGAGGCACTATGTGTCGGAATGCCTCCGGCTGGCGGTATAGGTATAGGGATTGATAGACTTGTAATGCTATTTACAGGTATAACAAGTATTAAAGAAGCAATACCGTTTCCAATGGTTAAAAGGGCAAAATTTACATAAGCTTATCTAATAATTGTTTAATCACTTTAACCTAATAATACTTTAGTTTTATACTTGCGGGGCATTTAATTTTCAAGCTTAGGAAAATATTATATGGGTTTAATCAACAATATGATCATTAAAGCATCTATGGTGGATATGGTATGCTTGGACTCGACTTTAGTAAATTATCATGGAGCATTATACGTGATCCCATATACAATTATATTGATTATAATAAGACTATTGAAAAACCGATCATGGATTCTAAACCTGTTCAAAGAATGAGATGGTTAAGACAATTACAACTTGCAAATATGGTGTACCCGGGGGCTGATCATTCTCGTTTCCAGCACAGTATAGGAGTTATGCATTTGGCTGGTCTATTTGCTGGACACTTAGTTATAGAATTAGATGCTTTAGGAGATCTTGGAGATTATAGTAGGGATGAACTCATAGAAATTGCTAGGATATCAGGATTGCTTCATGACATAGGCCATGGCCCATTCAGTCATGCATTTGAGGATGCTATATATTGGTCTATGGATCTCCCTATAAAGGATCACGAAGAAGCTGGTTATTACATTACCAAATATAGTATTATAGCAGATATACTTGAAAAATATGGTTTACTTGAACCAGTATTAAACATATTGTCAAGCACTAAGCCTAGCGATCCACAATTAGCACTTATTAGGAATACAGTTAAAGAATGGATATATCCTGCTGATGTCATGGATTTTCTACTCAGAGACAGCTATTATACTGGTACACGAGAATACGGTATTGTTGATTATGAAAGACTTATTAAGCTTAGCCATGTAAACCCCGATGATCATACTAGTTTATCTCTTGAAGAAAGGGCTATTGGTGCATTAATGAATTATCTTCGAAACCGTATAGCAATGTTTGAAAACGTCTATATTCATCCAGTATCTGCTGTATATAGTCACACGGTTGCTCTTATCATGAAGCGTATTGAAGAATATAGTCAAAAATATAGTTCAGCTATAAAGTCCCTTTATAAGGGAGAAGTTGATCCATATCTAGAATTAACGGATTATTCTGCTATACATGACGGTCTTATTCTTGCAAGAGAGAATGACGATCAATGGTTATATGGTCTAGTTGATAGTGTATTATCAAGAAAGCCGTTATGGAAACTACTATATGAGGAGAAAATAACTGTTAATGCACGAGAATTATCTGGACTTACCGGAGCCTTATTACTTAAGTGGAGCATGAGTCTAAGAGAAGGTATTGAAAAAGATCTTAAGGAAAGAGTTGAAGATACGATACTTAGTAGTTATAAAGATGATTTCTGGGTATCACTTAGTACACTAAAACCGACCCCTCCTGTTCCCAGCGGCTTTATACAATTATGTAGAGCAGTAAATGGCTCTATTAGAAATACAAGAAAACTTACTATTCCAGAGTTACTTGAAAAGGAGGGAATAATGTTTAAGATAATGCTTAGGATATATGTGTCTAGAGAAATCGCCAAGGATGCAGATAAGAAACAGTTAGCAGAGGAACTTGCTAAAGAAGTCATCATAGAATACATAACTCCAAAAGGCCTCTTTAGCGGAATAACAATGTAATTTATTATATAATCATTAATTATTGCATACCACTCATATGAATAAATAAGTCATAAAATTCTTTATAGAATGTAATTACAAAATATATTGAGAGCTAACTAATAGAGGTGTTCATCTTGTCTAATAACTTGAAATTTATAGTAATAGATATACCTATACCGAGGAATTCTAATGTCATAATAGGACGTACTCACTTCATTAAGAGTGTTGAGGATATCTATGAAGCACTAGTAAATAGCGTACCTAATATTAAATTTGGATTAGCATTTCTTGAAGCAAGTGGTAAACGACTTATACGGTATGATGGGAATGATGATGAACTTGTAAATACCGCTATAGAGGTTGCTAAGAAGATCGGCGGTGGACACTATTTTGTACTCTTTATTAGAAATGCTTATCCAATAAATGTGCTTAATGCACTTAAGCACGTGCCTGAAGTCGTAGAGCTTATGGTTGCGACAGCTAATCCTGTGCAAGTGATAGTTGCTGAAACAAATCAGGGTAGAGCTATATTGGGGATAGTTGATGGATATCCACCGCTTGGTGTTGAAGGTGATGAAGATAAAAGAGACAGGTACACGTTCTTAAGAAGAATAGGCTATAAAAAATGATGGATTAGTATTTCTTTTTATAATATATTGTCTATTTCTTTTTATTATATCTAAAAGATTTTAGACAGTATCTTATATTTAGAGTATTTTTATCCTGTTTTTGGACATTATATCCATTATAAAATGTATTTCTCAGAATATAATGGTTTTCAATATGACTATACATTATTCATAGATGTAAACAGTTTATAAGGTTGCCTGCGTATTTGGTAGAGTAGGGATTACTGTGTTAACCGGGGGTAAACAAATGAATAACAGGATCAAGTGCCTTTTCGAAGGCTGTGGATTTAGAATTGTTCTTTGCGAAGATGATGGGTTAGCATGGCTTGACGAAGATGAAATAGTTATTAATGCACGATGGCTTACAAATCATCCTCCGGATATATCAGAGATTATTGAGGAAATAAATCGTAGTGTGATTCATGAACTACTTGAACATATCATAGATCTAGGGCATGAACATGCTGTTTATGCTGAAGCATTGATCTTTGGTTCCCCTAATTATAGTAGAAGAAAATAGAGTATAAGTTTCTATTAATGAATCATTAGTTTGTGAACAATATATTAGATACTTTATTAATTCATGGTTTCTGTACAACCCCTTTTAATAGTTTTATATTGAAGCCACATTTGTTTTTCAATTCCTTAAGTATTTTGTATTGAAAGTAACCTAATGATGATAGATATACTATTGTAAGAAGTAATCGTGTAAGCCATATATTTTCATAAAATACTAAGTGTAAATTGTAAAAGTATGTTCTAGATATTAATAGAGGCAACTTTATATCTCCATATATTGGTGCATCTTTAAATGACTGTAGTACTAGATCCTCAGCATCATAGTATCTTAGATCTTCTGTTATGAAATACTGTCCTTGTACAACGGCAGCACTATATAGTGTCATAAAGTCATGTAGAACGATCGTTATTATCGGAAGTATGATGTATAGTGTCTTCATAAATTTACTATTATATTTTGAAACAAATATCGCTAGAAATGGAGCATACCATAGTTGATAATTTGTGTTACCGACTTTATTTAGCAGGATCATTGTAATTATGAGAGAAGTATATCCCAGGAGTATGCAGTCTCTATTACAGCGTGATATTGATAATAAGAGTAGGAGAATAAGGTATATTGTTATATATGGTATTATCCATATCCAAGTTATAAAGCTTGGTAAGAGCCAATAATTATAATGAACGATGTATAATGGTATAGCATAAATACTTAGTAATTGTGGGTATCTTTGACTGTGAAATATCAATACTTTAGATAGAAAACTACTTGGATCACTTATGAAGAATGGTAATATGATTATTGAGCAAATTAAAATAGTTGTTAGCATAAACTTTATTGTCGCTTTTGAACCAGTTCTTCTCCAATAGACAATGAGAAGATATGGAAATACAGCTGCAAGAGCATGTTTAGTAAGTAATGCTAGGGAATAAGATATACCTGTTAGTACGGGCCTATTTTGAACTAAAAATATGTATGAAGCTAGTAATCCAAATACAGCTATTGCATCAAATTGGTATCCAGCAATTATTGCATATACGCCATAATATAAGAGGAAATAACCAAGAGGTTTTCTACCAAAGTATCTATAAATAAGATATGCAGTACCATATATGAAAAGAATAATTGGTATTTTTGTAGTAATTCTTAGTATACTATAATCGATATAGCCATATAATGTATTAGATATTGACGCTCCCACTTTATACATAGGGATCCATATCAATACGGGTAATGGGGGATAAGCAACTTTCGAACAATATCTATATATATTAAATAAACCATATTGCTCAGCTACATCTACCCATTCTATAAAAAAGTTGACATCGTATGCATTCCATGAAATTGGAGCTACTAATATTGTAACGATAATTGACAATACTAGGAGGAATTTAAGTCCCTTAGTTCCAATCCAAAACTCACTGAAAATCCTCAAAATTCAATACCTCTTAAAGGTGTTAAGCTAAACCATAAATACCCTATAATCTCTCTAAAATATAAATAGTTTTTACAAGCTTTTCCTTAGAGATCTATTTAATTCATGGAATCTATTTAGTAATTTAATTATTTTACCATACATTAAATAGAGTTTTTTAGAAAGCAGTAATTATCCGACATATATTAGGGAGACCTAATATATCAATGTTATAAAAGTATTTGGAGTGTAAATAGAAGTGAAATTAAGTCCATTAATTCTCGTTTTAATAACTCTAGCTATAGTAGCTGGTGTAATTGGTGTATTCTTAATACTACAGCCTGTGCAAGCACCAGTTTCAGAAAGTGGGACATCCACGCCTACATCGACAGAGACTACTCCAGTACAACAGTCACAAACAACATCTAAAACATCAACATCTATGGAAGAAGTAAATATTGAGGGACCATGGTATGGTACGTATACGAGTCAACATGGAACAGGAAGATGGGCAGCTAGGATAAAGAAGGTTGGAGACAAATATGTTGGTATACTAACATTAACAAGCCCGTATCAAGTTAAAGCAATGGGTGTACAGATAAAACTAGTCAGTAACCAAATAACTTTTGGATGGGCTGGAGGAGCTACATTCACTGGAACAGTATCTGGAGACGCTATGTCAGGAACATGGGAAGCACCTGGAGGTGTTGATAGCGGTACATGGAATGGACAAAGAGGAGAGACTGATATAACTCCTGAATGGCCTACTGAAACAAGCTCATCGATAACTACGACTATTACTGAGACAACAACTACAACATTAACTACTACGACCGCTGAAACCCAATCAACTACTACAACTTCTACTGAAACCACTACAACTACTACATTATCACTTCCAAATGATGTAATGAATACAGTAAATAATGATGTGTTGAACGTATTAGCTCAAGTATATGGTGATGCATCATTGCTTGGGCACTCCATTGTCGGTGATCAGTATCTTATGGCATACGCTATACCTGTTAATGTAACTGATCCATATAATGAGGGACAAGCTGTTCTAAGCTTAATGCTGGACAAGGGTTATCAGCAAATAAACTTTATAACATCATCGGAAGGGTATCTAGTGATTGTATCTAAGATCTTTAATGGCGTTACATATAATATAGCTATTACTGGCAGTATAGGCTCAAATGAAATAGCTGTAACAATATATGTGGCTTAAAATAAGTGACATATCTTCATTTTATACTATATTTTTATAATCTCCAAATAACGTCTTTAACGATCTAAACAGTTTAGTTAATATATTCCAGTTATTATATGATGTTTAGATAATAGCGGTGAGGGGAAAAGTATAGTAAATAGGGATCTAAGATGGTTAGGGCTTTGGCAAGAATACTGGTTTATAGACCGGATAAAAGAACCTTGGATGGCTTAACTATTACGGGCTACGATACTGATGAGATTGATTGGAAAGAACTGGTTTTTAGAAGTAAAATGGAGAGGCTAGTCAATCGTATGGCTGTTGAAGCATCAAGACTATCATATCATTATAGAAGAGACGACGTATATACACAGGTAATAATCGAGGCTCCAGGTATAGTTGTTTGGGAAGGAGAAGGTGAAGTAAAGGGTGTTGATACGGTATTCTACCCATTAATGACAAGACTTGATAAAGTTATTCTATATAGGAGAGAAGATGAAAAACTATCACCTATAAAGACAATTGATGTAGGTAGGGAATTCTATATATACGATGGTTCGATACAGGCTAAGGAAGATCTGGAGTTCGATGCCATAGGATTCTATACAGATAAAGGCTTAAGGATAATGTTTAGAGAAGAACTTAAACTTCCGGTTCAAACACGGATAAGAGAGAAGCCGAAGCTGAAAAAGGCCAAGAAAAAGAAAAGGACAAAGACTAGAAAGAAAACTAGTAAAGCTAAGAAGAAAACCAAGTCTAGAAGGAAAAAGAGATCTAAAAGAAAAAGAAAATAAATAACCATGTAGATTTATTTGTAACATTCATATTTCAATTAAATGATTAAATAACCGTTAATATACATCTAATTTGATTAAAAATATCCATGTAGGTGGATTAATATTGTCTGGACCCCCATTCCATATATTGGCTCGTAAAGAGGATATTGCTGAAAGAGCAATTGTAGTAGGCGATCCAGGCCGTGTGGTTATTCTTAAAGATCTTCTTGATAATCCAAGGATTGTTAATGAGCATCGTGGTTTATTGACTGTAACGGGTAAGTATAAGGGTGTCCTAGTAACGATAGCTACTCACGGTATTGGAGGACCTAGTTCAGCAATAGTTTTTGAAGAGCTTGGTATGCTTGGTGTAAAGATTTTTGTTAGATTAGGTACGGCAGGAGGTTTTCTGCCGGAACTCAAGATCGGTACAGTAGTAGTAGCATCATCGGCGGCTCATTATCCGGGAGGTACTATAGGACAATATATTCCCAATGCATGTATGGCTAATGGAGCTCATCCAGAATTAACATATAGGATTATGGAGGAACTTAGAAGGAATAACATAGACTTTACACTAGGCCCTGTTCTAAGTAGTGATGCATTCTATGCAGAAGACCCAGAATTTGCACGTAAATGGGCAAGATATGGAGTAGTGGCTGTTGAAATGGAATGTGCAACCTTATTTGCACTTGGATGGATGCGTGGTTGGAAAACAGCATGTGTTCTCGTTATAAGTGATAATTTACTAGAAATGGAGAAAGATCCTAAATTCGCTACAACAATGGATCTCAAAGACGTATTTAATAGGGTTGCTAAGACAATACTTGATACAATTATCACTATAGAGCCGTAGAAGATATGTTAGATGATCTAACTATTTTATAAGGTAATTTTTATAATATTTATTCAATGCTTATTTTGTATGTGGTGGTTGTGTTGGAATGTCGATAAAGATCTATAATACGTTATCTAGGAAGTTAGAAATTCTAGAACCTTTAGAACCTGGTTTTATAAGGATGTATGTATGTGGACCGACTGTTTATGACTATAATCATCTTGGTCATGGTAGGACTTATGTATTATTTGATGCGTTTAAGAGGTTTCTTGTACTACGTGGATATCATGTAAAGCATGTTGTTAATATAACTGATATTGATGACAAGATCATTAGACGTGCTAAAGAAGAGGGCAGGGATTGGAAGGACGTAGCTGATGAATATACGAAGGACTATTTCTACATCTTGGATAAGCTCAATATACAAGTAGATATTCATCCTAGAGTAACTGATCATATAAAGGAGATCATAGAGTTTATTCAGTTATTAATAGATAAGGGCTATGCCTATGTAGCTAATAGTGGTAGTGTATACTTTGATGTAGATAAGTATGATGATTATGGTAGATTAAGTGGTCGCGTAGATAAACAGTTATGGAGTCAAGAGCAGGAATTCATTAGTGAAAAGAAGAATCCATATGACTTTGCATTATGGAAAGCAGCTAAACCTGGAGAACCATGGTGGGGGTCTCCATGGGGTAAGGGTAGGCCCGGATGGCATATAGAATGTAGTGTTATGAGTAGCCGTTACCTTGGCAAGCAATTTGATATACATGGTGGCGGCACAGATCTTATATTTCCCCACCATGAGAACGAGAGAGCTCAAAGCGAAGCCGCACTTGGTGTTAGACCATGGGTTAAATATTGGATGCATATTGGCATGTTCACTATACGTGGAGATAAGATGAGTAAGAGTTTAGGTAATATTATACCATTAAGAGAGGCTTTTAAGAAATGGAGCCCTGAAGCCATAAGGCTATTCTATCTAAGCCTACACTATCGCAAACCACAAGACTTCACGGAAGAAGGAATACATCAATCACAGCTCTTCTATGAGAGATTAGTTGCTACAGTTAACTTATTGAATAAGCTATCCCGTGAATCAATAGATCCCCATAAGCTTAGCGATAGTGATCTTGAGATATTGTCTAGGCTATTAGATAATAGGAGGAAGTTCCATGAGGCTCTATCTAATGATTTCAATACAGCACTAGCATTAGCTGCTGTCAGGGAACTTACAAATATAGTGTTTAAAGATATACAGTATAATCCAAAATATACACTAGTTATGAAAGCATACCAGCTTCTAAGAGAATACAATACAGTACTTGGAGTACTAGATAAGCATTTCATAAAGCCAAGTGAAGAATTAAAAACACTACTAGATGAAGTTATAAGCGTCATCGTAGAAGTTAGGAAAGAACTTAGAAAGAGAAAGGAGTATGATCTAGCAGATCGTATTAGGAGCGAGCTCGAAAAGAAAGGAGTGAGGTTATTGGATAAAGGACTAGAAACAACATGGATTATTGTAAAGAAATAACATAATCATTCTTTTATTGCAATATTATTCCTTTTGAATCTTTACTTTCTCAATATTTTATGGGAAAAAATAAATGCTCATGGAGCAGGGGGTTTCTTCATTGGACATCCTCTGGTGTCCGACGGCTCTTCATCGCTCACTTATATAAGATAATTAGTTTCCATAAATATTTTTAACTTAAAATAAGATAATCATGCAAGAAGAAGTAACATAATTATGTCAGTATGCATTATATTATCAGTATAATTTATTTATAAAATTAATTTCATGTAATAGTTAACAATTTATTATTCCCTTTGTTTTTCCTATAGGTCACTATTTATTCTTTAGACATTAATTATTTATTAATGGATCTCATAATGTATTAGGATCAAACTTAAACATATAATACATTGTTCAGTTATTAAACGAATTTCTGCATAATTTTTTTTCTTTGTAATTAATAATAGTTAGTAGGGATAGAGGATGAGAAGATGTTATGTCTTTCCATTAATTACAACTGTTATGGTGATGTTAATTGTCTTGGGATTCTATGGGAATATAAATGAAGCTACGAGTAGAAGAAATAATTGGGGTGCTTATGTAAATATAGACACTATAATCAATGACATTATTAAAAGATTAAACCTAAATATAAGTAACCCTGTTATAAGGTATAATCTATATTACAGTGGAAGAGTATTAAGATTTAAAGCTTCAGATATACCTGAACTCATAGGTATATCGCCTAGAGATATTTTATTTGGTTACTATTATAATGGAACATGGCGTTACTTGTTGATGAGAGTATATAATGAGAAAATAGTGACTAATGTTACAATAATTTATATGACGCCAGAGAAAATAGATCAAGATACTATTATCGAAATAAAGTTGCCTAGATACATGCCTATTGAAGTTGATCATACCAGGATAATTCCACCATTTGCAAGAGGAGCTAAATGTGCAAAATTAGGGCTTATTGATCCACGAGATGGTATAAAGCTGGGGGTAATGTACTTATTCATAGGAGGAGCTGTAAAGATAATAGAGCCTGGCCAAATATCAGGAATTAGGAATATTGGTATAAATGATGCCTTCACAGCATCTCAACCATCCATGTTATTGGATTACATGTTTAAGCTAAAATACGATGGTGATATAATATATCATACATTCAAGACTATAAATAATAAACCTATATTATTACAGAGAGACTTAATATGGATACTTGAATGGGAACCTCCAGTTCCTTAAGAAGTGGTCTAATTGTTTAAGAAATAGTGTTAACTTATTTGACTTAAAGATCTAATTTTCATTTGAATGAAGGGAACGGCTAAGGAAATATATGAATTTTACTTAGTTTATTATACAGATTAGATAAAATAGATAGAATAAGTTGGTGATCTCTCTTTGACAAGATCTTCAAGTCGTAGATGGAGGAGTAGTGAGAGAATAGCTTTGGGTTTTCTAGAGGAGATGGGGTATAGAATTATTGAGACTAGGAAGAGGATTAAGATCCATGGTATTGAGGTTTCTGAGATAGATGCTATTGTTGAAGATGAAGATGGTAATAGGTATGGTGTCGAGATTAAGGCTGGACGAATAGATGTTACTGGTATTAGGCAGGCATACGTTAATGCTATTATTGCTGGTGTTAAGCCAATGGTTATTGCTAAGGGATTTGCTGACGATGCAGCTGCTGCACTAGCTGAAAAACTTGACGTTAAGGTGCTACAGCTTAGTGATTACTTCCTTGTAGAGGCTGAAGAACTTGAACTATTAATCAGAGATGCCATTGATCACTTGATCTCTGATACCGTCTCAGTACTTATTTCTTCAAAGCCTCCATCGCCTGAGGAACTTGATTTCCTAAAGATTATTGTTAGAGAACCAACAATAATGGATGCCTCCAGGGCATTAGGTAGAGGTATTGATGATACTATTAAGAAGCTTCGTCAACTACAAAATAAGGGGATTCTTCCAAAGGGTACTAAGAGCTATCGCTTACTAAAACTATACGCTTCACTAGTACTCTTGAAAGAGGAACTTAGACACATAATTACACAGCTAAAGCTATGTATTGGTGAGAAACAGTAGAGAATATCTCTTAACTGTATGAGAAAATCTTAATATCCGGATATAGATGTCATTATAGAGAGTCGTAGGAGGAGGGTAGGAAATGCCTAAATCACCAACGATATTGCTTAAAGAAGAGCTTAAAAAGAGATCATATGAGCTCCTAGACATCTATAGATTTAAAGATAGGGATTTAATTAGATTAAGGAATATATTGACTGGAGAAGTTCATCTCATTACTAGTGAGAAATATGTTTCTGACATAACTAGCCATGATGATCTTGTTGAATTTGTTAATAGACTTTTATCAAAGATCGAGAAATGACTTTTGTTGCTTGATCCTATTACATTAGTATTTTAGGGATTAACAACTAATTGTAAATAGAACGACCATACTATACTTTTATTGAGGAATGCTGGATTATGACCAGAAGGATCCTCAATAGTATAGCTTTAATAACTGATAGATTTGATCCTGTTGTTAATGGCTTAATTGAACTATATAATATTATTTCCTCGAAATATGGCATAGATTTTCACATTATAAAAATTTGTTCTTGGAAAAGCTTGAGTGATGCTAGAGACTTTAGTATAAATCTAGATTTTGACGTAATACATGTATACCTAGATCATAGGGATTCAATGAAATTATTATTAATGCTTACATTATATGGTGGGCCGAAACTGCTTGTATTTACTGAGAGAAGCTGGAGTAGAGGTACATTATCTAATTTAGCTCTATCAATTCTTCTCTCTATTTTAAAGACTAAAGGTGTTAAAGTATTACTATTTTATCCGACGAGTTATGAAAGATATGTTATTAGAAAGATCATGGGTTCCATTGAAAGTTACCATATAGATACATATATGGTTAGTGAAAAACCTAGTTTACCACTAGAATTTCTAAGTACTGAACCACTAGTCCTACTAATGCCTCTATACTTTGATATTGATAAGAATGATATGAAATATCTTATCGATACACTTAGGGGCATCGGCTTAAACGTTAAAGCTGTATTGATAGGCTCTAAATGCATTAAAACACCATATACACTATGCATACATAGTGACTCATACTCTAACTATATAAGACAAGTATCACTAGGTATCGCTTTAAAAGGCGATCCTTTCTCTAACAAAAATATACTAGAGTTGATCAGCTACGGCAAACCGGTTATCGCATATAAGGATTCAAGTATAGCATATACATTACTAAATAGTGGTTTAGTTTACATAATTGATAAAATTGATCCCGATACAATAGCGTCTGAAATAATTAATGTCATAAATAGGCTAGATATACATAAGAAAATACTCGTAAACTTTACTCCGCCAATAAAAGATTATGAAGAATTGGCTGATCGCCTTTATAGAACTTTATTGAAATCCCTTATATAAATAAAGTTTTAGTAGATTTAATTATCTCTTTATTATTTAAATATTTAATTGTATTTATTTACTTTATGTAATATAGATATAGTAATTGAGGTATTTAATATCTTTAAGTTAATGGATAAAACATTCATTAAATGCTATAATTGTTTAAGTCATTACTTATACTTTTTAACAATTTATATAGAAGGAAAACAAGGACTAAAGAAAAATTAGACATGTGTGGAAGCTTTGAGAGAGCCAATAGTTTTTACATTAACTATATTCATGGTAATGGGCATCATTTCCTATACAGGTATATCTATAGATGCAAATATCCTATTGACGGAAAAAGTTAGTATATTGAAGAATCATATCATCATATTTAGTGAAAAAGGATTATTAAAAGAATAAAATCATTCGAAGGGATACATATCTTTCGCATTTCTCCAATCTTATATAGATGTTTTTAATATGCTGCTTTATTGAAATGGCCATAGTAAATTTTCATATCTAGATATGCAAGAATCTATAAGCGATAATGAGGCGTATAGTGATGTTATAGCTAAATACGACCATTGTCTCTTTGGAATACAATTCCATTTAACCAATGATCAAGGTAACTATGCATATCACTTAGATAATTATGTAGTTGATAAACTAATTCTGATTACACCTGAAAGATCTTTGACATTTGATCCTGATTTAGATGATCTGGCAAGGGAATACAGTATAAGATGGTTTAATAAGTATCTCAGAAATATATTTCCTGCTTTTCATGATTATATACTAAGAAAGGGATTATTGAATCCAGAGATCTTTGATAAAGTGAGACTAGGCTCTACTTTAAGTTACAATATAAAATTATTCATAATATTACATTGGACAATATAGGTATTAGGCTTTATTCTCATAGGACTATTTATGTTCCTGATTTAACTAGTAAAGAAGTTTATAGATTTTATAGAGAGATTTAATTATATATTTTACAACGTATTTACTAATAAATCATTAGCATATCTCATAAGTGATAATGTCACTAAGCCTTTTGAGACGGCATATCTTCCTCCAAAACCTCTGTCTCTGAATTTCACAATATATTTCAATAAGGGTAAAGATGGTAATAGCAGTACACTAATGTTTGATGTTCATGGTTTATCAAATTATATAGTATTAAAGGATATGGAAGAACTATTATCTGAAATAAGATGAAATATAAATTTAGAAGAGGCTATTGATATAATCCAGGATAATATGTCCTTAGACGAAGACTATATTAGAAGCCATATTGAATCTTATGAGGTATTATTCAATAATAGTCTAAGGCATATATATTTTATAAAAAGGGTACTAATATAGATGAGTATTATAGCATATATATTTATGCAATCTTGTTTGTCGATACTGGAAAGTTAATTGTAGAAAGAGTAAAAGTACCTTTGGCTTATTCACTAGGATCTAATACGTCTTTGCCTGAAAACGATTATGACATAGGAAATGACACAAGTAATTCTGTTAATCAGATTCCAAGCATGAGTAGTACTACACCAACTATTTAATCAAGTCCTCATACAAATATATTCCACACTACTAATGTTGCTGGTGAATTTAATACAGTAGATAAGGATATGTCAATAAATATTGATTATATATACATTATATTGATTGCAGTATTTGCAGTTGTAATGGTAGTTTTAGTAAGACACTACTATAAGGCATTCTATAAATGAATTTTTTATTCATGAATAAGTTATTTTAGTCTATTATAATTGTTTTATCTATAGGAGATTATTTATGAGACATATTTATAGATGTAGAGTCTGTGGTAAATTTGTTGAAGCGAGTATGCATTGTGGTGTTCATGCGGATTTATTCCTTGACTCTGCTAGAAGAATAAGGTTAAGTAAGTTATTATCTGGTCTTTTAAGGCATTATCCCTGGGAGATCGGTGTTAATGTTAATAGAGATGGATGGGTAGATATAGATGATCTTGTATATGGTATTAAAACTAGGTGGAGGAATAAAGAACTATATCAGTGGGTTACTAAAGAACATATCATAGCCATTGCTAAGCTTGATCCTAAAGGTAGGTTTGAGATTAAGGGCAATCTTATTAGAGCTAGATATGGGCATAGCATTGATGTAAGAATAAAATATGAGGTCCATTACCCAGATACATTATATCATGGATCTAGTATTGACAGGCTAAAAAGTATACTGAGAGATGGTTTAAAGCCTATGAAACGACGCTTTGTACATGCAACAACAAGTATTGAGAATGCACTAGAGACTGGTAGAAGACATGGAAAACCTGTTGTTCTCAGAATAGATGTTGATTGTTTAAAGAAGCATAGTATTCCAGTGTATAAAGCTACAAAGGATATTTACTTAATACCTTATGTACCTAGAGAGTGCATACTATATGATTAGATGTAGGTATTATAGGACTAGACGGGATAGATCATGGAGATCTGTGTAGCATGGAGAAATGGATGTATAGACTTTAAAGCTAGAAATAATGAACTAGAAATAATTACTGGCGATCTAAAGATTATTTTAAGGCCAAGAGCAATCATATTCATTAATGGAGTTACTGATTATGAGTTAGGGGAATCTGGTAGAAAAGCTAAGAAGAAATACATATATGTATATCCTAGAAATGGGATAGAACCAATTAATAAGCGTGGCAAGCTATTAAAAGAATATACATTGGATAAATTCGAGGTCATGTATCAAAAACTAAGCTTTAATGAATACATGACAATAATTACCCCGGGAGAATACCTCTATGATTACATAATTTTAACTAATGATACTGTTACAATAGCTATGAGTGGTAAGAAGGAAGCTTATTTCTATAGGGAAGAGGATAAACTAACGATCTATATAGTCTAATGGTTATGATCTATTTAAAACTGATCTGTAAGGCCGGAAGTCATCACTTATCAGACAATCCAGCGTTCTTCATCTACTTGTGAATAATCTTCTACCATGTTATAAGTGTTCCTCTTTTTATCATCCCTCCAGTTATTGCCTTTACAGCATCTTCTACATTATATCCTGATACAATTATACTATCAATACCATATTCCTTAGCCAGTTCTAATGCTTTCTCGATCTTTGTCTTCATACCGCCTGTTACATCTATTCCATAGGATTCCTCAAGTAGATCTAGTATTTCTTTATAATTTTCTTTATTAATTAATGGTATAAGCTTTGCATCACTATATTTCATTGGATCCTTTGTATATATTCCACTTACTCTCTCAAGATAAACTATCCTCCTAGGCCTAAGCTCCATGGTAAGTACGGCAAACAACTCCTCTGTAGAAATAACACGGTAGTAACTATATTGATCAAGTATACAATCGCCATAAACAATAGGTATTAAGCCTTTATCAATTGCCTGCTTAACAGGTTCAACAAATATTCTATAGCCTCTACCATTCCATAAAACTATGCTACTGGTCTGTATAGATAATACGTCTAAACCATGATCGATGAGTTTTGTAACAATTATTTGATTAAGTGTCTTCGTAGCCTTATGGCATAAAATAAGGGTCTTACGATCTCCATATACTTGTCTAGACTTAACTACCGGATGGGCAAACGATCCACCTCCATGCCCAAGCACGATCTTTGCTTTATTACTTGATAATAAGAGTATTTCAGTAAGTTTCTCTAAGGCATTATAATCTATAGAGAAAGGCTTGTCTTTGAACGTGATCCATGAACCACCTGCTTTAACGAATACTAGATCCATTTCTATCAATCCATAATATTCTATTTCCCCAATATCCCATATCCATAATTAGAATAAATAGTTATTTATTACTGTAATGAAGCAACTAACTACTATAATGGAATCAGTTAATGAAAATATATCACTTACTAAGAACCATTTTAGCAAGTTCAACAAAACCTAAGCCACTAGGTTTACTAAGAATTATATCTGCCTGTTTTTTCAATTCCTCATCAGCATTGGACACAGCTACTCCTAAACCTACAATACTAAATATTTCCGCATCCATAAAACTATCTCCTATAGCCACGGCCTCTTCTCGATCGATTCCCAACTTATTCATTACATATTTTAATGCTTTATCTTTGCCAGCATCGATTGGTGTAAAATGGATGGCGTAGCCACTAAATCCCGGTCTAACGTGACTATATTTCTTTAAGACATATTCTTTAACCACATTATAAACCTCAATTGCTTGATCTCTATACTTTTTCCTAACTTTAACTGCAAAATCATGGTATCTAAAAATATTCTGCCACGAACTAATAATGTATTCATTGAATCTTCTCTCAACATCTAATAATACATCACGTGCAGATAGCTTTGATAATTCTACAAGATCATCTGATCCGAAATATATGAAGGCACCTGTCTCTCCTATACATGGACTTCTTAAACCAATATACTTCTTTAAACCAACAACAATAGGCAGGGCATTAGATGATACTAAAATGACCGCAACATCTCTTCTTTCTAGTTCCCTCATGTATCTTATTGTATCTATATATAATGCAGTAGATCTTCTATCGATAGTTATTGTACCATCAATATCTGCTGCAATTAATTTAATATTCTTCATATTATATCACCTAATCCATTAGATAGCTTATGTCCGACATGTTAATTAATAATATAAATCAAGTCTCTAATAATTTAGTGGAGTATAATTAGGATGTTAAGGTGGATAATACAATGACTCTCTACTTTATAGGGATGGGGCCTTCAACGGAATATATATCTTTAAAGGCAATGAAGATTCTAAGAACTGTTGATAAGGTTTATATAGATACGTATACTAGCATACTACCCGATTTTTCAATTGATTTTATAATGAAATATACTAAAAGAGATGCTGAAATAGTTGTAGCTAATAGATCAGTGTTAGAGGGCGAAAGCATAGATTTTATTGTAAAAGAGGCTAGGGAAAAGAATATCGCGATCATAGTACCAGGAGATCCATTTATAGCCACGACTCATGATGCTATTAGAATTGAGGCTCTGGCCAGGGGTATCGATGTTCAAGTAGTTCATGGTGTAAGTATATACTCTCTTGCTCCTAGTGCTACAGGTCTACAAGCATATCGTTTCGGCAAAACCGTTACACTTGTATATCCCCATGTATTTAAGCCATATAGTGTTATTGAGACTATATATAATAACATGGATCTAAGGCTACATACACTTGTTCTTCTAGATCTAAAGCTTGAAAAGGGGATTGCTATGACAATAAAGGAAGCTGTAGAGATACTTTTAGATCTTGAAATAGAGTATAGTGGTAGTAATAGATTGAGAAATGTAGTAGCTGTAGGTCTAGCGCAAGTAGGTACGGAGAATGAATATGTTAGAGCAGATCTTCTGCCTAATCTAGGTAATTACGATTATCCTCCTCCACCACATAGTATTATTATAGTTGCTGATCCTCATCCCATGGAACTTGAGGCTTTACACCTAATATGTAATTTACCTCAACATATTTACGAAAAGTTCAATAGGATACCCAAACAAGGTTCGAATGTAATCCTCTGAATAAGTGCTTATATTTACAGCAATAAACTTATATTTCTAGATACTTACTATATGGTTAGGGTATCCATATGGTGGATAAACACAAGACTATATTAATCACTGTAGTAATTGTCATAATAATTTTAGTTTCAGTACTGGTTTACTTTAAGTATACTGTTCCAGCTGAATATAATGTTCCCAGTGAACTAACAATAGTCGATGCATTGAACAGAACTATATCATTAAATAAAACACCTGAGAGAATTATATCATTGGCTCCAAGTATAACAGAGCTGGTATTCATGCTTGGTCAAGAAGATAAGCTAATAGGTGTTGATAGTTTTTCGTATAATTCATCCTATCTTGGGATTAACTATTATTGCAGAGAGCATAATATCTCTGATGTAGGAGGTTATTGGTGGAGTACAATAGATATTGAAAAAATTATATCATTAAATCCGGACTTAATCCTAGCTGATATGGGTGCGCATATAAAGCTTAATCAAACATTCTATGAGTATGAGTTAACGGTTATATATCTTCATGGCGGAAGTTCTTCATCTATAAATGATATATATAGAGACATAGATATCATTGCTAATGTATTCGATGTTGAGGATAAAGCTTCTGAATTAAAGAGCAATATTTCATTAAAGATTGAAAATGCAGAGCAATATGCTATTGAGAATTGTTTAAACGGAACAAGAGTACTCATAGTAGTAGGTTTCTATAATGGTATATGGGTTTCCGGTGAACAGACGTATATAGATGATCTACTTAATAATATTGGACTAGATAATGCTGCTGAAGTAACTGGTTGGAGTGTAGCAAGTATTGAGGATATAGCAAGATGGGATCCGGACGCTATAATCATTGCGTCTATGGGTATAGATTACAATGTAATAAATGAATCTGGACTGCCATTGCTTAAGAAACCAATAATCATACTTAATAGTACAGAAACAGATATTCTTGTGAGACCGGGGCCTAGATTGGGTGATGCTGCTTTACTAATAGTGTATAAACTGTTCAATGCTATTGGTGGATGTTAACTTGTTTAGAAGATATATTTATTTTTTTGCGTCATTAGTAACTATTCTATTATTAATTGGAGTGATATACTATGTCTCACTATATTATGGTCTAAATGAAGTACCTCAACAAATTATGGATAAAATACTATTATATAGAGAGACTAGATTAATAGTGGCTTTATTATCAGGATTAATTCTAGGATTTACTGGCTCATTTCTCCAATCAAGTCTTAGAAATCCACTTGTAGACCCATATATTCTAGGTATAGGAGGCGGGGCATTATTTGCTACATATATGTATCATTTATTCTTTAAGATAACTAATCTATATTGGGGAGCCTTAATAGCTTCCATTGGAGGCTTAACAGCTTTAGCACTAACGCTGGTTATTGCAGAAAGTATCGGCGGGTCCGATGTAGCATATGTATTATCCGGTATTGGAGTATCTAGTATGTTCTCTGGTTTATCTATAGCCACATACTATATAATAATATCAGTTAATCCTGCTGCATCATATGTATACACATTACTTATAGGTAGCTTCATTAATGTGACACCGTCACGTATACCCATAATGTTTTGGTCACTACTAGTTCTTATAATATCCTACTTCGTATTTTCAAAGTCATTAAATGCATTGGTTATAGGGGATGATTATGCAAAACAACTTGGATATGATCCAAGATTCATAAGAAGAATAATAACTATTTTATCGGGAATAACTGCTTCTATAGTAGTGATGGTATCTGGTATTATAGGATTTATAGGGCTAGTATCTCCTCATATAGCTCGTTTAATCATTAAATCAAATGATAATAGACTCGTAATTCCAATATCTGGTTTAATTGGTTCACTATTACTTATTTCAACGGACAATTTCTCTAGAATTATTTTATCTAATTTATTTGGAGAAATTCCTGTTGGTGCTCTAGCATCTTCTTTTGGTTCCCCATTCTTTTTATTTCTATTAATAAAAAGATTTAGGGGAAGGGCTTAATGACACTTAATAAGATCGTCTTAGACGATGTAAAAGTTGTTTATAAAAAAGGGAAAATAATTGCTATAAAAAATGCTAATATAGTTGTTAAAAGAGGAGAAGTTCTAGGAGTTATCGGGCCTAACGGCGCTGGTAAAACAAGTCTATTAAAGGCTATTGCAGGAATTATTCGATATAGTGGATTAATATATATTAATGGTTATGAAGTTTCTCATACGCCGCATAAAGTTATAGCGAGAATACTGTCTTATGCTGGAGATATGGATATTCCTGAGATGCTGTCATTAACAGTACTTGATGCAATATTGACTTCACGGTATCCTATATCAAAAAGCTTCTTTGAGACAGAAGAAGATATTAGGAAAGCCTTAGAAGTATTGGAAATACTCGGAATATATGAGCTTAAGGATAGAAGGCTTGATGAACTAAGTTCTGGTGAAATAAGGAAGGTAATACTTGCCATGGCTTTGGCGAGAGAGCCTAAGGTTATTTTACTAGATGAACCTGATGCTCATCTAGATATGAGTTCAAAGATTGTAGTTTCAAGGATTATTAAAAAACTTAGTAGAAGATCGATAACTATCTTTACAACACATGATATATTGTTTGCTATTAACACTGCCTCAAAAATCGTTTTGTTAAGAGATGGAGAGATTATTGGCTATGGAACTATAGATGATATTGTTAAAAAGGATCTATTATTTAAAACATATAATACTAGATTTAAAATACTCTTAGATCCTGATACTAACAAGCCAGTGCCTATTCCTTCCTACGAATGATCTCTAGTACTTCATTTATTGATACTATTTTAGCACCATATATCTTCTCCATGAATTCTAATGCATATTCATGATCTTTCCTACTAAATGCTGCAACAGCATCTTTTACAACGGCAATATCGTATCCATAATAGAAAGCATCTGATGCTGTATGTAAAACACAGATATGTGTATGGATACCTGTAAGTATAACTGTATCTATCCCTAGATCCCTTAATAACATATCGAGGCCAGTATCTCGAAAGCCACTATAAGTACGTTTATATAGTACAATATCTCCATTCCGAGGCTTTAGATCATCTATGATCCTAGCTTCAGGAGAACCAGCTAGTGCATGAGGTCCCCAGATCTTAAGCTCATGATCGTGGGGTAGGTGGTTATCAGCTACATGTATTACTGGTACACCATATTTATGGGCTTCCTCAATAAGCCTCTTAATATTTGGTACGATAGCTTGGGCATCAGGGCTACGAAGCCTGCCATAGACAAATTCATGAAGCATATCTATAACTATAAGAGCAGGCTTCACAATACCCCACCCAGTTCTAATTAATAGATAAGGGATATAATAGAGATTATTACAACAAAATATACGGGTATGATGAACGACTTCGGAACAGAGGATAGAAAATTATCCTATGAAGAACCGTGTGAGGGCTGAATCCATTAAATATAGAAGCATTCTATAATAGCCATGGATAATTATTTAAATTCATTTGAAATAAATTTAGGTTAGTATATTGATTAGGGGATTATATTGTCTTCTAAATATGTGATATTAGGTGGTTCTTCAGGTAGATATCTGGCCATTATGGTTTCTAGATTATTAGGTATTGATTATGGAAGTACAGTTGTTAAAAAATTTCCAGATGGAGAGACATATATAAAGATAGTTGGTGATATTGCTGATAAAATCGTTATCTATATTAACTCGTTACAACCTAGTCCCAATGATAAGATTATTGAAACTATATATACGTTATATACGTTAAAGGATCTTGGCGCTGAAAAGGTTTATGCATTTATACCTTATATGGCTTATGCTAGGCAGGATGAGAGGTTTACCGTTGGAGAAGTAGTTAGTATTGAAATATTGGCTAAATTATTTAGGGATATAGGGCCTGAAGGCATCTATACTATTGATATGCATCTACATAGAATAAGTGATCCAAGAACTTTATTCGGCGATAATTTCTATAATTTAACAGCTATACCTTTGCTAGCTGATTATGTTAAAAAACACTATAATCTGGATAAACCTATAGTCATAGGCCCTGATGAAGAGTCTTTGCAATGGGCTAAGGTTATGGCTGATTGCTTAGGAGGCTTAGAATATGATGTTCTTATTAAGAAGAGAGTTTCTGCTGAAGAAGTCATTATTGAAGCTGCTAATGTAGATGTGAGTAATAGAGATGTTGTCGTTGTTGATGATATAATTAGTACGGGTGGGACTATGGCTGAATCACTAAGGGCCCTCTATAATCTTGGAGCTAAAAAAGTACTTGTAACATGTGTCCATGCACTACTTGTTGGGGAAGCTTATGAGAAAATACTATCATATAATCCACTCGACATGATTGCAACTGATACTGTTTTAAGTCCAATTAGTAGAGTATCTATTGCACCGCTCATAGCAAAAACTATAGAAGAAGATATTATGAGCTAGCCGCTCCCTGTTCCTTAACTATTTTTAAGAGTATAATAAATGATATAAATTCTACGATCAACACATATGTTATCAAATAATTTCTCCACCTATTGCTTAATAAGAAGCCTATAAGAACATTTCCAATAGTCCATGAACTACCAAATACTAATCCATATAATCCATATGCATATGCTCTTGATCCAGCTTCAACTAGATCTGCTATGGATGCCCGCATTGCGGTCTCATATATCCCCATCAATATACCCCACATAATACTCATAATAAATAGTGTTTGAATAGAAATACTTGTAAATAATATGATAATTAATACTGGCAATAATGGTGTTATTAGAAGTATCTTTAGCTTAATTCTATCATAGAGAAAACCTACTGGTAATGCTATTATTGCATCAGATGCCATTGCTATTAGATATAATGATGCTATAAGGTATTTACTAATAATACCTTGTTGCTCAATATAATATGATACTACATGCCAATGTATAAATCCCATTGATAGGAACATCATTGAAGCTATGTATAGATAATATCTTCTACTAAAACCTCTGAACCTCAATGCGTTTTTGGGAGTTGTTTCTACAGAACGTATTCTAGGATAGATAGACATAGCTATTATTACTAGTAATATGGCTATGGAGGCAGGTATGAATAAATACTTAAATGCAAGTCTAAAATCGCCTCCACTATTATATAAGCTCCATGCAACAAATCCTGGGCCAAGGATAGCCCCCATCTGATCCATTAATTCATGTAAACCAAAACCTTTACCCTTACCAATACCTTCAGTAACTTCTGCTAGAATAACATCTCTAACAGGTGCTCTAAGGCCCTTACCCGATCTCTCAATTAATACAAGAATAAATGCTAATTCCCATTTTCCAACGAACGCTAATAATGGAACAGCAAATAAATTTATAGAATAACCTAATAGTACAAGGCACCAATACATTCGGCTTGACCTAGTATATCCAGCTATAAAGCCACTAATTCCTCTCATAAAGTAATTCAATAGATCCCCTATGCTAATCACACCAGCAATGAATATGGAAGCTTCAAGATATTCTAAATAGGCTCCAAGAACCGATCTAGCTCCTTCATAAGTTATATCAGCAAATAAAGAAATGAATCCTAGTAATAGGAAAACAATGATCATTCTTTTTGCTAACAATACATTACCCCTACAATGTATTAATAATAATTGTTGAGTTAAAAAGTTTAATATAGCAATATTAGTAAACCATTTCGCTATATCATAGTATTTATTAACTAGATATTATGATTCTTTATCCTCATATATAGAAATAATTAATGTTTTATGAAAAATTATTCCTATACCTGATATACTTATCGGGTCTTTAAACAATATTATTGACTAACTTATATACTGACTATATAAAACACTATATACTAATGTGTGAGAAGAGGAGTAAAGTAATGAACGGACCATTATTGATTGTTGAGAATATAGTAAAGAAATAGACGATAAAGTAGTATTGAAGGATATAAGCTTTAAAGTTAAAAGAGGAATTATTTATAGTCTCTTAGGTCCTAATGGAGCTGGAAAGACATCATTGCTTAGCATCATAGCTGGTATAATCAGTTCAACTGATGGAAAAATACTTGTAAATGGCAGTGATCCTAGGAATCCAGAGACAAGAAGATATATAGAAGAATAAAGTTATATGCTAAGCTATAATTCTTTAAAAAATTATTTTATTTTAAATAACCTATAAGTTGATATTAGAGATGCTATTAATACTAAGATAACTAATATAAGTATAGAATTTACTAGGACACTGTATGTGCTTAATGTATTCTTAATATCTCTAATACTTGTATCTATTGATTCAACTTTATTATTAATATTGCCTACATTAGTGTCTATAGTAGATAATACGGATTCAATACTAGTGAATTTAGTGTTTATAGTATCTTGTACAGTTGACAAGGATAATTTTAAATCGCCTACATCGGTTTTAATTGCAACTATTGTGTTATTAATATATTCTATTCTGCCAGTTATTTCTCCTAAACTAGTCTGAATAGTAGCTATACCATTTTCTATATTTGTAATAGTTGGACCAATTGTATCAAGTGTGGTTTTAATTTCACCGATTGTAGTTTCTAAAGTAACAACATTGTCTTGAATATCAACGATTCTTGGCTTTAGATCAGAAATTGACACATTAATCTCGCCAAGTATAGTTCTTATTGTAGCTGTATTATTCTTGATATAATCTATATATCCTCCATATAATTCGATTAATGCCCTCAGTTGATTGAGATCTGATGAAAGTTTATTGATATCACTAGATAATGTATCTAAGTTATATATTATTTCATCTATATTATCACTAATTCTTGGAATAGATGACAATTCTTTACTAACATATATAGATGCTCCATCAGAAGCTGATAAGAACCAATATTCTGCTTCAACTCTAACTAGATAAGTATCTGATGCATCATTAGGTAAAGATACCAAGCCTATATACAGACCTGGTTTTACACTATAACACGGCACTGGCTCTTCAAGTCCGCTAGGGTGAACTAGATATATTGATATACTATCCACATATATTGATGAGCTACCATAATTTGTTAGCACATATATGGTAATATCAGATCCAGGTAAGGCCATAGCAGGTGCAATAGGTTTTACTTTAAATTCCTCTGTAGGCGTCATAGTCTTAAAGAAATAGTCTAGGAACCATCCCCACCATGTATAGTAAGCCATTGGTACTTGTTCAATATACCAATATCTTTCTTCAAGATACCAATCAACAGTTGGCGGGAAGTAAATGGATACTCCATAAGCATTTGGATAACTTGGAGAAGCATAGTTCGCAATTATGGACTTATTAATACTATTCATTAATTGATACGCGCTAGGCCTTGGATCGTAAACAAAGCCGGGAGTACTATATATTAACATGGCAAAGTGATAGAGATCTATATAGTCTCCACTACCGAAGCTCTGTGTTTTATCCCTAAGTATCTTTATGGTTGAAGCATTATTTGGATAGAAGTATACTTCATACGTTAACCATTTAGCCATACTATCAAGATAAGTAATTACATCATTAAGAGCTGTTAGATTTACTGCTGATAACGTTGTCCATGGAAGAGGCAGAATATTCGTATAGTAATATTCATATGCATCAACAATCTTTGATGCTAGTTCAGCAGAAGACATATTAGGATTAAGTATTAATGGGACTAGGAAATTAGTATAATACCACCCATCTAAAGGCTCATATTCTTCGGAGGCAACCATAATGTCTGCGAAATCTATAAAGTCATAAGCTACTTCGATCATCTGCATTAGACACGCATCAAATCCCACTATATCCAGATGTATTCCAAGGGAAGATGATTCATTGACTATTTCCCTAAGTTCTGACTGAGTTAGGTAATCACCATCAGTATAGTCCCAACAAATACCTTTTACACTAATTCCTTCACTTCTTTTCCATCCACTACCATGATCCCAGAATACAAGAACATAGTGTTCTGCAGGAAAGTATGTAACTGTATAGTTTACAAAGAATACTACTGTAGATGGATCACCCATGTTTACTTCTCCAAGA